>Ga0194129_10000302_pt1 | contig 98640 bp, 96 predicted proteins | sample TA2KigCa35mmetaG_FD_150862 | JGI IMG/M metagenome (GOLD analysis project Ga0194129, IMG submission 150862) | Freshwater microbial communities from Lake Tanganyika, Tanzania - TA2015038 Kigoma Deep Cast 35m | ecosystem: Environmental > Aquatic > Freshwater > Lake | place: Tanzania: Lake... | reverse complement strand
TGCCGCCGCCGAAGCCGCCGCGGGGGCGGGCCTCACGAGGTCGCGCCTCGTTGATTCGGAGGGGGCGCCCGCCCATGTCGGCCCCGTCGAGGTTCTGGATGGCGTTGCTCGCCTCGTTGTCGTCCGGCATCTCGACGAAGCCGAAACCGCGCGAGCACCCGGTCTCACGATCCATCACGACACTCGCCCGATCCACGCGCCCGTACTGCCCAAACAATCGGCGCCGATCGTCTTCGGTTGCGTGGAAGGGAAGGTTGCCGACGTAAACGTTTTTCACGGTGACCTCCAGCCCGGCTTTCGAGGGTGGAGCTCTCCACCGGGCTGAAACGCGGCAGCTCCACACGCGCCGTCGCGGTGCGAGACGCGTGCCTGAAAATTGGCGGTTTTCGTTTCGGTGGGCAAGACCGATTCCCTGCGTCGGCGGACGGCCCGGCGCGGCGATCGGCGCCGGCGGAGCGCACGCCGACGGTCGATGAGGTACAAGCAGCGTCTATGCGGCTCGCGGTGATCGATGGGAACCTGCACGGGGCGAGCGAGGCTCGAATCTCGGTGTTCGACCGGGGGTTTCTCTACGGTGACGGGGTCCTCGAGACGCTGCGAACGTATCGGGGCGAGCCGTTCGCGCTCGAGGCTCACCTCGCGCGCCTCGCACGCTCGGCGGACGCGCTCGGAATCCGCCTGCCCTGTGCTCTCGGCACCCTCGCGGAGGAGGTGCGCAGGGCACTGAGCGCGGCAGGCAACCAGGAGAGTTCGATTCGGGTCGTGGTCACGCGTGGCGAGGGGCCGGCCGGTCTCGATCCGACGTACGCCGCGACGTGCACCCGCGTCGTCCTGGTGGACGACCTTGCACCGATGCCGGAGCTCCTCGTCACGCGGGGGATTCGGCTCCGCTGCATCCAGACCGTTCGTGCTGCCGATGCCCTGCACAGCGCGAAGCTCACGAACTATGTCGCAGCCATCGTCGCGACCCGGGACGCGCGCGCCGTCGGGGACGACGAGGCGGCGATCATCGACGCCCGAGGCCTCGTCATCGAGGGAAGCACCTTCAACGTCTTCGCCGTTTCCGATGGCCGGATCCTGACGCCGCCGCTCGAGCGCGGGGTACTCGACGGCATCACCCGGGGATTGGTCTTGGATCTCGCGCGCGACGAAGGCATCGACACGCATCTCGAGGCGCTCTCACCGACGGCGCTCGCGGACGCCGACGAGGTCTTCGTGACATCGACCTTCCGCGAGGTCCTTGCCGTATCGCACGTCGACGGACACGAGGTTCGCGCCGCGGCCGGGCCGCTCACTCGGCGGCTTCACGCGGCGTTTAGGCGAAGGGTCGGGATGGACCCGCCGCCTTACCTCGAGTGACGGTGAGCACGCCGGGCGCGGCAAGCGAAGGGTCACGCCCGGTTCAGGGTGTCGAGCAGCTCCTGGGCCTTGGTGAAGTTTCGGTCCGCTGCAAGCGCGCGCTCGAGGTTGTGGATCGCCTTCTTCGACTCGCCCATCCGGACGAGGACGAGGGCCATGCCGAAAAAGACCTCGGCCTTGCTGACGGCGGAGTTCTCGTCGAGCTTCTGCAGGAGCAACGCCTTGAAGACGGACTCGGCGCGCAGCAGGTGGTCCGACTTGACGAGATCGTCCGTCGTCTCGTCGGCGAGCTCGACGGAGAGCCGTCCGAGATCGGCGGAGACCTTCACGTTCGCGGGGTCAAGCTTCCGAGCCGCCTCCAGCTCCTCGAGCGCCGCCGTCTTCTCGTCGCCCGCGAGCAGCGCAGCAGCGATCCGGAGGTGGATGTCGGCGAGGTCCTTGCTGCGCTTGCCCCCGTACGCCTCGACCGCACGCTTGAGCATCGCGACGGCCTCTTCGGGAATGCCAGCCGCCGTGAAGGCGTCGGCGAGCTCGAGCATGAGGTCACGATTGTCGGGCTGCAGCGCGAGCGCCTTCTCGAGCAGGCTCGCTGCCGCGACCGGATCTTCGAACTGCTTCGCCTGCACCTCGGAGGCGCGGCGGTACAGCATCACCCGCTCGGCCACGTCATCGCCTTCCTCGGCACGCCGCGTCATTCGATCCGAGAGCGCGTCCCAGCGCTCGAGGCGCTGGTAGTAGACCTCGAGCGACTCGCCGAGCACACGACGATCGGTCGCCGCGAGGTCCGGCGTCTCCAGGGCGAGTTCGAGGACGCGGACCGCCCCCTCATCGTCGGAGCCGTAGAGATCCCGCGCCTTGATGGCGAGCGCCGGGACATCGCTCGCAAGACCACCGTCGACGAGCCGCTCGTACATCTCGGCGGCGTCGGCGTTGCGACCTTGGCCCTCGTACAGCCGGGCGAGCGCCTCGCAAGCCGGACGATGCGACGGCACGGTGTCGAGCACCGCGAGGTAGCCGTCGATCGCACGCGCGTGGTCGCCGACGCGGGTCTCGCAAAGCTCGGCCAAGCGCAGCCGCAGGGCGAGCTCGCCGTCAGGATCGTCCTCGGCGCGAGCGCGATCGATCTGCCGCTCGACCAGCGCCACGAGCTCCTCATCGCGCCCCGATGACTCGAGCAGGGCCGTCAATTGCTCGACCGCTCCTGCATGTCCGGGAAGCTCGTCGAGCACCGCCTTGAGGTGATCGACCGCCTCGGTCACCGCGTCGAGGCGCTCGGCGAAGAGACGCGCGCAGTCCATGCGAAGCTCCGCGCGACGCTCGGGATCCTGCTCACCATCGACAAGCCGCTCGAGGAGTCTCACCAGGTCTTCGGTGCGGTCCTCCGCCTCGTACAGGCGTCGAAGCGCGTCGGCTGACACGGTGTCGGTGGGATCGTCGTCGAAGGCTTGCTCGTAGATCTCGATCGCCCCGCGGGTGTTCTCGAGCGACGCCTCCGCGACTCGCGCCGCCTCGTGCCGCAGCGCCTTCATCGCCCGCGAATCGGAGGTCAGGTCGATGCGCCGCAGGATGAGGTCGAACCGCTCCGCATGATCGCCCCGACGCTGGCAGACGGTGGTCAACTCGGCGAGCGCCCACTCATCACTGTCGTTCGCGGCGAGCATCTCGCGCAGGATCGTCTCGACGAGGTCTTCGTCGGCGAGCGACTCCTCCGCGATGATCTTCGCCTCCCGCCGGACGTCCGCCGATTCCCGCTCGACATGGGCCGCGCCGGAATCGAGCAGGTCCGCGAGCTTGCGAAGGGTCGCGACGAGGTCCTTCTCGCGTCCATCGGTTCGCTGGAGCGCCTCGAGACGAACCACCGCATCCCCGCAGGTCGGGTCGTGCTTGAGCGCGGCCGCAAGCGCCTGCTCTGCCGAGGCGGGATCCTCGACATTTTCCTCGAACCAGGTGGCCACACGCAGGTACACGTCGCGCGCGACATCCGAGCGAATCGAGCCATCCTCCCGAGCGATGATGTCTCCGAGAGCATTGAGCACGGCGCAACCTGCGCTGCGCCAAGCCTCGGCCCCCTGTGCGCCTGCACCGTTCAAGCCGGCGAGGCGCTCGAGCAGGCCGAGGACCTCTTCGTCGGCGGGTCCGTCGGCGAGGGCGCTCTCGACGATCCGCTGAGCCCCTTCCGAATCGGCGCCTTCGTCCTCGACCATCACGGCGAGGTCGAGCCTGAGCCGCACGCGCTCAGCAGGGTCCTCGGTGAAGTCGACGCGCTTGTTGCGGAGAGCAATTCGCGCCGCGCCATCACCGGCCCGACGGTAGAGCGTATCGAGGGCCTCGGCGACTCGCTCGAAGAGGTTTGGATCGGCGGTGAGCCCCTCGAGCAGCGCGCGAGCCTCCGCGTGGTCGGGTTCGAGTTCGACGCAGCGCTCGAGCTGGTCGAGCGCGGCAGTCTTGTCCTCGAAGTGCTCGAGCTTCAGCTGCGCGAGGCGGAAGTGCAGCGCCGCGCGGGCCGCGACGTCGGTCTCACCCTCGATGCGACGCTCGAGAACTCCCGCGAGCCTCTCGCGGTCGCCAGACTCGAGGTAGAGGCGGTCGAGCGCCTCGAGGAGCTGGGCAGGGTCCTCCGCCTGATCGGCCGCACGACGGTAGGCCTCGATGGCGCGCGCCGGTGACCCGAGGCGCCCCTCGGCGATCCAACCGAGACGGGCGTACAGGTCCGCCTGCGCAGCGCCGTCGTAGACGTCGGGTGCGAGCTTCTCGATGGTGTCGGCGTAAGCCGCGAACTGTTCCGTCGCCTCGCACAGCCGCTCGATGTCGTCGTGGAGGCTCGCGCTCGCGGTCGCGCCGTCCGCGTGAATCTCGACGAGCACGCGGAGGAGGGTGTCACGAGCCTTGTCGAGCTGCTCGAGCTGCTCCTCGTAGATTCGCGCCATCGCGGTCAAGGTCTCAGCCCGATCGACCGACTCGGTCTGCGCCGAGATGTGCATCTCCCGGAGGTCGATGAGCTCCTCGTACCGTCCCAGGCTCGCGTAGATCGGGTCGAGGACGATCGCGACGTCGTTGCGGAGATCGGGGTTCTCACGACCGAGCCGGTGGGCTGCTTCGATCGCGTGGGCGTCGTCCGGGAGCTCCTCGAGGACCATCCGGAAGTACTCGAAAGCCTCGGGCGCGAGGGCCAGCTTGGCGACGCAGAGGTCGCCGATTTGGTTCCGAAGCGCCGCGCGTGCTTCGACCTCGTCGGCGTTGTCGCACTGCGCCTTGAGCACCTCGTACAGGTCGGTCCAACGCTCGGCGCCGCGGTAGAGCCGCTCGAGACCGTCGAGCACCGCAGAGTCGGACGGGGCAACGTCGCGCGCCTGCTCGAGCATCCGGATGGCATCCTCGGGCCGTGCAAGGTCACGCTCGTACACCTCGGCCGAACGGATGATGAGCTCTTGCCGACGCTCGTCGTCCTCGGTCGTGGCGTCGATGCGCTGCTCGAGCAGGACGACGAGCCGACCCGGCGCGCGCGCTTCATGGAGCCAGATCAGGCGATCGAGCGCGGCGACGGAGCTGGGGTCGATCTCGATGGCCCGCTCGAGGGCGCGGGTCGCCGCATCCTCGTCGGCGAGCATGTCTTGCTGGATCTCGCCGAGTCGCTCGTACGTCCGCGCCTTCTGGTCGAGATCGTTCAGCCTCTCGACCCGGTCGGCGAGCACGCGCGCGAGCGTCTCCCAGTCACCCAGGGACACACACAAGTCGTCGAGGCGAAGGACGACCGGGTCGTCGGACGGATCGAGCGCGGCCACCTGCGCGAGCGCCGCGACGGTCCGACGCGAATCATTCAAACGCTGCTCGCAAACGTTCGCGATGGCGTGGAGCAACTTCAGACGTGTGTGGTCGTCGGAAGCCCCGGCGGCGGCCTTGTCGTACGCCTCGACGAGCGTCCCCCAGCCACCCGCTGCCCCGGCGAGACGCTCCACCTCATCGACGTTTTCGTCAACGTCCGGTGCGATCTCGAACGCGGCGCGCGCAACCTCGAAGGCCTTCGCGTTGTCGTTGCCGCGCGTCTCCCAAAGCCGCGCCGACTCGAGCAAGATCGCCGAGCGATCGAGCCGGTCGTCGGTGAGCGCGAGCCGATGCTCGACGAGACCGACCAGCTTGCGCCAGTCGTCGTTGTTCTCGTAGACGGCGCGCAGGACCTCGACGACGCGCTCCCTGCGAGCCTCGTCGTCGAGCATCCGCTCCAGCTCGGCGGTCGCTTCGGCGTGCCCAGGGAGGGCCTCGACGATCTGCTGGAGCTGCTCCAGAGCGCGATCCCGGTCCGCTTCGCGGGTCGCGAGGAGCTTCGCGAGCTCGAGCCGGTAAACCGCTCCTGCCTCGGGCGCATGATGAAGCTCGGCGCGGCGCTCGTAGAGCTCGGCGAGGTCATCGGTGCGCTCAGCCGCGCGATAGAGCGCCGTCAGAGCATCGAGCGCCGCTTCGTCGTCGGCGGCGACGTCGAGGAGCTCACGGAGCGTCCCGATGGCATCCTCGTCGCGTCCGAGCTCCTGCTGGAGCGAGGCGACGGTGTGCAGGAAGCGCACGCGCTTCTCGTCATCGACGACGTTGTCGACGCCCTTGCGGTAGTGGTCGATCCGCTCCTCCTGACGGCCGAGCGTGATCAGGATCGCATCGATCGCGGCAAAAAGCGCGGCGCTCTCCGGATTGAACTCGTGAGCCCGACGGTACCACTTGAGGCCGTCGACGTTGCGTTCGGCCATGACGAAGAGCTCGCCCGCCCGCTCGGCGAGCTGCGCGGTCTTCTTGTCGTCGTCCGTGACGCCCTCGAGCGCCGACGCGAAGATCTCCGCGACGCGCTCCTCGGCGCCAGTACCCAGCAGGCGACCGAGGCTCTCGATCTTGTCCCAGATCTTCTCGTCTCCGGGCTCGTCGCGCAGGCGTCGCGCCACGGTCTCGAGCGCCATGCCGTAGTCCTCGAGCTGCTCCTCGAAGTGCTGGGCGAGCTTGTGAAGAAGGACGCCTCGCTCGCCCGGATCCTGCGCACAATCGACCCGAACCTCGAGGGCGACCTTGAGGCGCTCCCAGTTCGCGGTGCTGCGGTAGAACGTCTCGAGCGAGCGTGCCGCATGCGCACGGAACTCGGGGTCGGTCAGCGTCTCGAGCATCGACTCGAGCGCCTTGATCGCCGGCTCGAACATCGGATCGACACGCAGGGCACCGTCGAGCTCCTCGAGCGCTCGGGCCGGATCGTTCAGGTGCTCGCGGAGGACGGTCGCGAGGTTGACGCGCAGCACGGCGACCTCACGGCCCTTCGTGGCGTCGACCTGGCGCTCGAAGAGCCGAACGAGGTCATCGAACCGCGACTCGGTTCGGTAGAGTCCGTCCAGCGCCGCCACGGCGTCAGGCTCGAGCTCGAGCTCGATGACATCCTCGTAGGTGCGGATCGCAGCCGACCTGTCGGCGAGCGGTCCGGCCTGGAGCTTGCCTGCCCGCAAGAGAAGGTCGACGCGAGCGTCGGCTCCACTGTTGTCGGCGCGGAGCAGCAAGATGCCGAGGAGACGCGCATCGTCACCCACCGTGGCATAGAGCTCCTCGAGGGCGAGCATTGCGGCGGGGTCGTCCGCTCGCGCGTCGAGCGCGGCGCGGTAATGACCGATGGCGCGCTCGTTGTCTCCGAGCATCTCCCGCGCAAGCTCGCCGGCCCGGAGCCTCGTGGTCTGCTGGATGTCGGCGTCGAGCATGTCGCCGAGGACGGCCTCGTAGAGCGCGAGCAGGTCCGGGTAACGCTCGGTCGCAGCGGCGAGCCGCTCTGCGGAGGCGACCCACGACGCGAGCGTGGGCTCCCCCACCGACTCCTTGACGCCGCTCGCCGCGTAATCGAACGCGCGCGTCGCGCTGTCGAGGACGTCCTCGGCGGTGTTCAGAGCGCGCTGGAGGATCTCCAGGCGGCCGGCGGCATCCGAGGTCGCTTCCACCTCGATGCCGAGCACGCGCAGCATCTCCTCCGCGTTTCCGTCCGCGCGGTAGACCGGCGCCAGGATCCGGGCAGCCTCCCGGCGTACCTCGGCGTCATCGTGAGTGAGGATGTCTTCGAGCCCGGCGCGAGCACGCTGATTCGCCGCGTCGACACGCAGCACCTTCCGATAGGACCCCATCGCGCCCGAGGGGTCGCCGAGGCGGACCCGCCGAACATCGCCGAGGCGGACGTGGAGATCGACGTCGACGGTGTCCCGAGCGAGCGAGAGCCACGCGTCGAGCACCTCGGCGAGATCCTCGTACCGCTCCGCCTTCTCGTAGAGCGCAGCGAGTGGCTCGAGGACCGATGGCTCGGGCCCGAAATCGTCGATGACGGCGCGCCAGGCGTCGACCGCCTCGTCGATGGCCACGAGCTGTTCGCCGAGCACCCGCGCACTCTTGACCATGCAGCGCCGCCGCTCGGAGGCCTCGGAGGCCGACTGCTCGATCTGCCGCAGGGTGTCGATGAGCTCGCGGAATCGACCCGTCTCGGCGTACAGGCGCTCGAGCGCACCCAGCGCGATTGCGTCGGTGGGCTCGTCACGCAGGCGTGCGTTCCAGGTGTCGATCGTCCGGGACCGGTCCTCCAGCCGCTCCTCGTAGATCCCGGCGATCCTCTCGAAGAGCTCGCTTCGCGCAGCGACGTCGTCGATCAAGCCGACCTCGAGTTCAAGCACCGCGACGAGCTTCGCCGCGTCCGCGCGGCGCTCGTAGATCGTCGCGAGCACTCGCGTCGCCGGGATGACCAGCTCGGCGTTCGTCGAATCGAGCTCCGTCACCTCGCGAAGCAGCGCTTCGGCGCGCGCATCATCGCCGAGATCGACCTCACAGACGCGGGCCGCGCTGAGGAGGATCTCGCCGCGGGTCGCCTTGGAGTCGCTGCGACGAGCGGCCTCGGTCAGCGCCTCCGCGATCCGCTCGTGAGCTCGGATCCGATGGCCGACCTCGATCAGGCGAGCGCGGAGCGCCGTGTCCTCCGGGTCCAGCGGTACGAGCTTGGCAAGCCAACCGAACGCCGAGGTGTCGTCCTTGAGGCGCTCGTCCCACAAGGTCGCGAGTCGCCGGAGCAACTCACGCTGCTGGTCGTCCGTCGCGGCGGCCTCGAGGCGTACCGCAAGGACGCGAACGAGATCGCGGATGTCGCCGCGGGCCTCGTAGACGCCGTCGAGGAGGAGTGCCGTCGGCTGGCGAAGTTCATCGACCGAGAGACTCTCCTCGGCCAGCTCGCGAGCCTCGACGTGGTCGCGGTCGGCCTCGAGCACGACCGTGAGATGGCCAATCACGCGATCGGTGCGCTTGATCGCATGGAGCTGGAGGTCGACGACCCGGAGCCGCAGGAGCACCGCGTCGGCGTCCGACATCGAGGCGAGGCGCCGCTCGAGCAGCGCGGCGAGATCCTCGAACCGCTTCGTCCTCGCGTAGAGCCGCTCAAGCGACGAGATGGACTCGTTGTGGCTGCCGTCGATGCCAAGGATCCGCTCGTGATAACGGATCGCCTTGTCGTCACTCCCGAGCAGCTCCTCGGCGAGCATGGCGGCCTGGCCCAGGTTCTCGATGCGCTCCGCATCGTCTTCGGCCGTCTCGAGGGCAGAGACGTGGAGCTCCTCGAGGTCGGTCCAGCGCTGAGCATCCGAGAAGATCGCCTGAAGGCGCTCGAACGCTGCGGCGTGCCTCGCGTCGAGAGCGCGAATCTGCCGGAGGTAGGGGATGGCTCCCTCGGGATCCTTCAGCTTCTCCTCGTAGAGGCGCGAGGCGCGCTCGCAGAGGTCGATGCGGAGATCGGCCGGAAGGGCGTCCGCCCCAGTGCCGGACAGGTGCCGTTGGTACGTCGATGCGAGATCCGTCTGCCGACGCGCATCGGCGGCGAGGCGCTCGAGCAGGTTCCAGAGATCGAGGTTCTGCGGGGTCTCCGATAGGGCGTCCGCGATCACGTCGAACGCCCCGGACTCGTCGGCGAGCTCTCGCTCGAGGACCTCGGCGAGGCTCTGGTAGAGCTCGAGGCGACGCGTCGGATCGGCCTCGTGCTCGAGGAGGACGCGGATGGCGCGGGTGCGGTCCCCGGCGGCGTCGGTCGACAGGTAGTGCTCTTCGAGGACCGCAGCCGCGCGAGCACGGACAGCGCCTGGCTCGGCCGCGACGCCCTCGTCGAGCGGCGCAATCAGGGCCTCGAGCACGCCGATGGCTCGACGGCACCCGGGCTCGAGCCCAAGGGCTCGGACGCAGGCATCGAAGGCCGACGCGGCATCGTCGCGATGCTCGAGGTAGATCGCGGCGAGCGCGGTCTCGAGTCGGATCCGGGCGTCCCCCGTCTCCACGTCCCGGTGCGCCGACATCACCTCGGTGGCGCGGCGAAAGTTCTTCGCCGCGATGTGCAAGCGTGCAAGCTCGGCGAGCGAGCCGGTCCGGGTGGCATCCTCCGCTAACACCCGCTCGAGCAACGTGACCGCACGGGCAGGCTCCCCGAAGACGTCGAGCTCGACCTGGGCCCACTCCTCGAGCGCCTCGAGTCGCACCTGCCCCTCGAAGCGCGTCGCCCGAACCTCGAACAGCCAGCGAAGGTCGTCCTTGCGGGCGGTCGAGCGCAGGAATTGATCGAACCGGTCGATGGTCGCCGAATCGGAGGGGTCGGACTCCACGAGCTTGCGGAAGATGACGACCGCATCGTCGACCTTCCCGAGGTGCGAGGCGTACACATCGGCGAGCATCGACTCGACCTCGCGCGTCGCGGCAGCCTGGTCAAGCCCGGGTGAGGCGAGCCCGGGTGAGGCGAGCCGCGCCTTGAGCACGTCGACGAACGGGATCCAGTCGCCCGACTGCTGCGACCAGTCGCGCAGCCACGCGAGCCCCTCGTCGTCGCCGCGAAGGTCGTAAGCCTGGCGCGCGTAGCCGAGCGCGGCGGCCTTGTTGGCGAGCTGACCACCCGCGATCGACGACATCTTCCGGAGGATCGCGATCTTGTCGTCGATGTCGCTGGTCGCATCGAGGACGATCGCGTGGAGAGCAGGCAGGCGCGACCACTTTCCGTCCGTCTCGTAGATGGGCAAGAGGGCGCGCGCGGCGTCGACGTTCTTCGGCGATGCGGAGAGGATCCGCTCATAGGAGCGAGCCGCCCGCTCCGGCGCGCCGAGGTACTCTTCGTAGATGCGCGCGGCCCGGAACGAGAGCGCGATCTTGTCCTCGGCTGGCTCAGTACGGTCCGCGGTTGTCGAGAGGAAGTCCGCGAGTCCCTCCCAATCATTCTGGGAGCCGTAGAGGTCCTCGAGGCCGTCCCAGTCGCGCGCGTCGACGAGCGCCTGGCGAAGCACGCGCAGGGCGCGGGTGTGCCCGGGCGACAGCTCGAGGACGCGGCGCCAGGTGTGGTTCGCACCCAGCTGATCGTTCAGCTTTTCGGCCTGAAGAGCGCCGAGTTTCTGCAGCAGGACGAGCTTCTTTTCGACGTCGCTCTGCTCGATGCGCGCCTCCAGCACGAAGGCCGCAGTCGCGTGATCCTTCGAGCGCTCGGCCTGCTTCTCGAGCGCGTCGAGGACGCCCTCGGTCTCCGGCGCCTCAACGAGGATCTCGCGCCAGATCCGCACCGCTTCGTCGCCCTTGTCGAGGCGCTCCGCCGCGAGCTTCGCAAGCTCGCGCATCACCGAGATGCGCTCGGCGCCGGTCGCCGTCTTCAGTTGCTGCTCGTAGAGCTCGTAGAGCTTCGGCCACGTCCGACGCTTCTGGTAGAGCTCGATCAGCTGCTCGCGCGCTTCGGCATCGTCCCCGGTCACCTCGAGGAGCGCCTCGTAGGCCGTGATGGCATTCTGCACGTTCGAGAACTGCTCGAGCCAGCGACGGGCGACGGAGCGGAGGAGCTCGATGCGCTCGGTCTGATCCGCGGTGATGTCGGCGAGCTTCTGCTGCGTGCCAAGGAGGTCGCGCCAGCGGCTGAGCGACTCGTAGACCGCGACCAAACCTCGCACGGCCTCGGTGTCGCGCTCGTCAATCTGGATGATCTGCGTGAGGACGGTGAGGAGCGCGGTGTCGCTCTTCATCCGCTCTCGGTAGATCTCCGCCATCTGTCGGAGCACCTCGATGCGCGACGGGCCGTCGTCCTTCGGCAATCGCTGCAAATCCTGCCGGAGCAGCTCGATCAGCGCGTTGTAAGACTCGGTCTGGAGGTAAAGCTTCTTCAGCTTCTCGCGCGCGTCCGCGTCGTTGGGATCGGTGCGGAGGATCGCCTTGTACTGGTCGATGGCGCGCTTCGTGTTCTCGTTGCCCTCGGCGAGCCCGGCGATCTCGTCGGCGAGTTTCCGTTTCTGCTCCTCGTCCTTCGTGGCGCGCTGCGCGTCCCCAAGGATCGTGAGGAGCCGCGCGGAGTCACCCTTTTTCGCGCAGAAATCGCGGAAGAACCGCATCATGCCCAGGTGCAAGGGGTCGGCCTTGCGGACCCGCTCGAAGTAGGGCTCGGCCGCGGCGGCGTCACCGATCGCTTGCCAGTTCAGCATCGCGATCTGAACCCAGATGCCGAACTCCTCCGAGGGCCTGACCGCGCCCGTGGCGAGCATGCGCTCGTACAGCGCAACCAGCGCGTCCCAGGACTCGTTCTGCGTATAGAACTCGCGCAACCAGGCCACGGCCGTCGCGTTACCTGGATCGACCTCGAGCAGCGCTTCGTGGGCTCGAACCGAACCTGCCTCGCCCTCGATGCGGGTGCGATGAATTCGTGCGGCGCGCGATGCCGTTGCCACCTTCTCGACCTTCGCGGCCTGAACCTGCAACAGCTTCGCGAGCACCCGCACGGCATCCTCGAAGCGCCCCGCGTCCTCGTAAACGAGCGCGGCGAGCCCGAGCGCGCGGCGGTTGTCGGGATCGACGGCGAGCGCGGACTCGAGATGGCCGAGCACGCGATCGAAGGTGTCCTCGGCACGCGGCGCGTGGCGGATCGTGGTGTCGGCCGCCGCGAAGAGGAAGCGCGCCTTGCGCCCGGCGTCCTCGGTCTGGCCCGCGTCCTCGAGGAGCTGCGCGACGGTCGCCTCCCAGGTCTCGCGCTGCGCGAGGATGTCCGCGATCGCCGTCTTTGCCTTGGCTTCATCGGGCCGCGCCGCGAGCGCCGCGCGGTAAGCCGCAAGCGCATCGTCCTCGCGGCAGAGTTCCACGTGGAGGATGCGAGCTCGCTGCAATTGCTTCGCCGCAACCTCGCCGTCACCCGGTGTCACGCGGATCTCGAGGTCGAGCAGGCGCGCTGCGGCGGACCACGAGTGCAACCGTTCGTGATCGAGCCGCGCGCGCTCGAGTTCCCGGGCAACACCGGCGTCGCGGTCGGCGGCGGTGGCATCCTCGACCTGCTCCCATGCACTCGCATCGTGCGGATCGGACACCAGGGCGACGAGGGCGGAACGGAACGATTCGAAGCTCATGCTCTCTCCGGCTTACGGGCAGCCAATACCGCACGATTGTTCAGGAAAATCCCGGGGAAATCCGAGGTGGGCGCAGCATTAAACAGCCCCTTTCGGGGCGTTGCAACGGGGAGGATTGCTCGCATGACCGGCGTCGCACCTCGAAGCGTTCCCGGCGGTGCGGCTTGGGCGATCTCGCGCGGACGATCGTCTGCTACCGGCCTGGTCGCGATCGGGGTTAGATCCTCAGGACATGCCGTCCAAGAGCGAGGAATCTACAGGCGACGCGCTCGTCACTCTCCTGAAGGAGGAGCGTCGATTCGCACCACCGACGGCCTTTTCGGAGCGGGCGCACGTCAGCCTGCGCGAGGAGTACGACAAGCTCTACCGCGAGAGCCTCGAGGAGCCGGACGCCTTCTGGCGCCGCGAGACGCAAGACCTCGTCTTCCACGAGCGCTGGACGAAGGTCCTCGACTGGCGCGCGCCCCACGCCTCTTGGTTCGTTGGCGCCCGCCTGAACGTTAGCGAGAGCTGCCTCGACCGGCATGTGTCCGGAAGCCGCAAGAACAAGGCCGCGCTGATCTGGGAGGCCGAGACCGGCGAGGTGGTGACGCTCACCTATGCGCAGCTCCTCCGCGAGGTCGCCGCGCTCACCCGCGGGCTGCGCTCTTTGGGCGTGGCTTCGGGCGATCGCATCGCGATCTACATGGGCATGCACCCATCGAGCGTCGTCGCGATGCTGGCATGCGCGCGCATCGGCGCGGTTCACACCGTCGTGTTCGGCGGCTTCGCGCCCGAGGCGCTCCGCGATCGGATCGCCGACAGCGGCGCCAAGGTGGTGCTCACGCAGGACGGCGCCTTCCGTCGGGGAAAGGTGGTGCCGCTGAAGCGCATGGTCGACGAAGCCCTCGCGGGCGAAGGGACATCCTCCGTCGAGCATGTGGTCGTCCTCCGGAGACTGCGCGACTCATCGCATCCCGACGCCGCGGTGACGATGCTCCCGGGACGCGACCACGACTGGGCTGAGCTGTGCGCCGCGTCTTCCGACGCGTCCGACGCCCCTGCGGTGGTCGACGCGGAACATCCGCTGTTCATCCTCTACACCTCGGGCTCGACCGGGCGACCCAAGGGCGTGCTCCACACTTCGGCCGGCTACCTCGCGGGCGCGCACGTCTCGAGCAAATACGTTTTCGATCTCCGCGACGACGACATCTACTGGTGCACCGCAGACGTCGGCTGGGTCACCGGACACAGCTACCTCGTGTACGGACCGCTTTCGGTCGGCGCGACCTGCATGCTCTACGAAGGAGCGCCGAACTTCCCGGATTGGGGTCGGTTCTGGAGCATCGTCGAGCGGCACGGCGTGACGATTCTCTACACCGCGCCGACGGCCATCCGGGCCTTCATGCGCGCCGGTCGAGAGTGGCCCGATCGCCACGATCTCTCGAGCCTCCGGCTGCTCGGCTCGGTCGGCGAGCCGATCAACCCCGAGGCGTGGATCTGGTACCGCGACGCCATCGGGGGCAACCGCTGCCCGATCGTCGACACCTGGTGGCAGACCGAGACTGGCTCGATCATGCTCGTGACGCTGCCCGGTGCCGTCGATGCGAAGCCGGGCTCGACGGGACTTCCGTTCTTCGGCGTGGAGCCCGCCATCGTCGACAAGCACGGCAACGCGGTGCCAAACGGCTCGGGCGGCCTGCTCGTGCTGCGGCGACCGTGGCCGTCGATGCTTCGCACGGTGTGGGGCGACGACGAGCGCTTCCGTCGCCAGTACTTCGGCGAGATCGAGGGTGTGTACTTCACCGGGGACGGGGCGCGGCGGGATGCCGATGGCTACCATTGGGTCGTCGGTCGCATCGATGACGTGCTCAACGTGGCCGGCCACCGCATCGGTACGGCCGAGATCGAGAGCGCCCTCGTCTCGCACCCCGTCGTCGTCGAGGCGGCGGCGGTCGGGCGGCCGGACGAGCTCAAGGGGCAGGCGCTCGTGGTGTTCGTGACGGTCCGTCAAGGGCACGAGGTGAGCGCGCGGCTCGGTGAAGAGCTCGCCGAGCATGTCGGCAACGGCCTCGGAAAATTCGCTCGTCCCGACGTCGTCCGCTTCACCGACGCCCTCCCGAAGACGCGCAGCGGGAAGATCATGCGACGGCTCCTCAAGGACGTCGCGGCAGGCAAGGAGTCGACCGGCGACATGTCGACGCTGGAGGACTTCTCGGTGCTCGCGAGGCTTCGCTCCGAAGAGGAGTGACCTTTTCGAGAAGGACTCGACGGGCTAGCCTCGCGGCGATGAACGGAGCAGAGTTTTGCGGTCGTCGGGGGCCCGCCGTGGCTCTACCGCGGGACTCCATGCGGTCCGCGGCTCGGCCTGTCACGACCGCCTCTCGACCGGCCGATGCGCCCCACCCGCAGCGAGGCGACGCGTGAGCACCTCGATCGAAACGGGCACGCTGATCGCGGGGCGGTACCGCGTCGAGGCGATGCTCGGCAAGGGCGGGATGGGCGAGGTCTTCTCCGCCGAGAACACGCGCACCGGTCGCAAGGTCGCGCTCAAGGTCCTGCGAGCCGAGTCGAAAGACAAGGAGGTCGCGGTCGAGCGCTTCCGCCGTGAAGCCCGCGCGGCCGGCGCGATCCGAAGTGACTTCGTGACCGAGGTCTACGACGTCGAGGAGGATCCGGCCCACGGCATCGTGCTCGTGTTCGAGCTGCTCGAGGGCGAGTCGCTCGTCGATCGCTTGAAGCGCACGGGCCCGATCGAGATGGGTGAGCTTTGGACGATCGTCGAGGCCGTCTGGGTCGGGCTCGCCGATGCCCACGCCGCCGGGATCGTGCACCGCGACCTCAAGCCCTCGAACGTCTTCCTGGTGACCAAGCCCGAGGGGCTGCGCGTCAAGATCCTCGATTTCGGGATCTCGAAGCTCCCGAAGGAGATCACGTCCGACAGCCTGACGCAGGTCGGACAGAGCCTCGGGACCTTCTCGTTCATGCCCCCCGAGCAGATCGGTCGTGCCAAGTCGGTCGACCATCGCGCGGACATCTACGCGTGCACGACGCTCGTCTACCAAGCGTATTCGGGCAAGCTCCCGTTCAGCGCGAAGAACGCCGTCGTCATGATGGAGCTCAAGATGCGGGAAGCGCCGATGACCCTCGCAGCGGTGATGGGGGCTCCGGTCGATCCGTACCTCGAAGCATTCATTGCCAAGGGGCTCGCACGAAGTCCGGACGCGCGGTTCCAGACGGCGCTGGAGGCGCTCGAGGCCTGGCGCGCACTCCGCCCTTCGGGTGCGACGTCCCTCGTGAAAGGCCCGCGCTCGAGCTCCGAATCCCCGGTCGGCGAGCTCAAAGAGGATTCGCAGACAATCGCGCTGAACGCCCGCCGCTCGCTTCCGGATCGGACGCTGCACATGGCAGCGATGCACGACCCAGGATCGTACGTCACGCCGCCACTATCCGCGCCGAGCGACGGTCTCTCGACCGTCCCCCATCCACCCCTCTTCAAGGCGCAGCAGGCAGGCAGCGGGTCGGACGCCCACGGCCAGGCGGGACCGGGCTGGCATGCCTCCGAGCGCGCGAGGCCGCCGGCGATGGCACCGTCCGGCGAAGGTCACGTGAGCGAGCGGTTCCGCCAGCGCTCGGACGGCGGGATGCCCCCCAGCGCACCCCCACCGCGCCACGACGTCGTGAAGCTCGCCCTCGCGGCGATCGGTCTGATGCTGGTGGGTTTCGGCATCGCAGCGGTCGCGCTGCGCCTTCTGCGCTGAGCGCTGGGTCCTCTGCGCTGAGCGAGGCGTCCTCTGCGCTGAGCGAGGCGTCCTCTGCGCTGAGCGCGATGGCCTTGGGCGCGAGCCGCAGCGGCGCAGACCGTGATGGGCCTCGCGCGAAGAGTGCGAACGCGTCGCTTGCGTCGCGCGCGCCTGCAGGACTAGGTTTCCGCCCGAAAGCGGGCAAAGAACTTGGGCCTCAAGCAGATCCACTTGCGAGTCTATGGTCGCGTGCAAGGCGTGTACTACCGCGCCTCTGCGCAGCGGGAGGCCAAGCGTCTCGGGTTGACCGGCTGGGTCAAGAACCGCAAGGACTCTTCGGTCGAACTCGTCGCCGAAGGCGAGGAGACCGGCATCAAGGACCTCGTAGCCTGGGCCCACCACGGGCCCGGTGCCGCGCGCGTCGAGCGCGTCGAGGTTCGCTGGCGAAGTTTCGTCGGCGACTTCTTCGACTTCCGCATCATCGATTGAGCACGCGCGCGTGGGCTCGCTCGTTTCGCGTCCACCCCGACCGCCTCTCCTGCACCATGCGCCGACCCTGCCTTCCTCTCCTCCTCGTCCTCGTAACGCTCGGAGCCACGGCAGCCGGCGACGATGCGCCATCCCCGAGCGCGCAACCAAGCGCCGACGTGCCGCTCGCCGATTTGCCGCTCGCCGATCTGCCGACGATGCCGCCTGTCGACCGAGGTGCACCCAAGGCCGCGGCGGCCCAGACCCTCGAGGCGCGCCTCGATCAGCTGCTCGCGGTGCGGGCGAGCCATCCCGTGAGCCCGAAGGTGGATTTCGCGTTCTTGACGAGCGAGCTCGACGAGGATGTCGTGCCGGCGATCGCGCAGCGCATGGAGCAAATCCGCCGCTCGATCGACGGCGGCGGCGCGAGCGGCATGCTCGAGCGCGCACGCAAGCTGGGCGCGAAGAGCCTCGGCCGTGGCAAGCGCTCGAAGAAGGGCGAAGAAGCGAAAGGACCTCCCGAGCCCGAGGGAGATTGGCTCCAGTTTGCGCTCGCCGTCGACAAGCGCGACAGCGCAGCCTGGCGTGATCTCGTTCAGATCTACGGGATGCTCCGGATGCTCGAGGCCGTCGGCACGACCTCCGCGGTTCGCGAGTTGATCGGCGCCTACAGCTACTTCGGAGAGCTGGTCCGGATCGACCTGCAGCGGTCGCTCGAGCGGCTGAAGGATCGCGCTGTCCCGGCGTTGATCGAGGCCCGGGAGCACGACGCGAAGAAGGTGCGCGACTGGGCGAAGCGGTTGCTCGACGGGATGGGCCGCGCCATCCCGGGCGAGGCGATCGCGACCACCGACCCCGTCGTCATCGCCGACGTGCTGCTCGCGTTCGGGCGGGTGAAGGACCTCGACGCGGCTCGCGTGATCTTGAGCTTCGTCGCAAACGATCGCCTGCAGCTCCGCAAGGCCGCCCGGCAGGCGATCGTCGCGATCGGCGAGCCGGCAGTGTGGCACCTCAAGGACGCCTACGAGAGCGCCACCGGCGAGAAGCCTCCACGGGCGTGGGACCACCGCCGTCTCGCGCAGGAGCTCTTCCGGCTCCACGACCGATCGCGGATGACGGCGGTCTACGAGCTGATGACCCAAGGGCAGGAACACGCGCGGAAGGGCGAGCACGCGAACGCCGTCGCCACCTTCGATCAGGTGCTGGCCCGCTCACCTCTCTTCGAGCGCCGCAAGGAGATGGTGCCGAGCTACGTGGCCCACGCGGCTCAGCTCGAGAAGGACGAGAAGCTCGCCGAAGCGTTGCTCGCGCTGCGCAAGGCACGGCGCCTCGATCCCGAGGCTCCCGACCGGGCGAAGGTCGACTCGCGGATCGCGTTCCTCGAGGGCCGACAGCTCGTCGATCGCGGGACGCCGGATCCCTTCATTTTCAAGAAGGCTGTCGAGCTCGACCCCGACAACCGGGACGCGCGCGAACTCCTGGTTTCCCTCGAAGACCGGACGGTGCGTGTCGAGCGGGCCACCAAGCGCTACCTCGCCGCCGGCGCGATCGGCCTCGGCGCCATCGGCGCGATGATCTGGCTGGCTCGCCGGCGCGACGAGCCGCGCGAGAAGGACGAGGTCGGACCACGCGTCGCCGCCCCGCCCGAAGAGCCGAACGACGAGCCGACGTCCGACGACCCGTCGGAGCTTGGCTCGATGGACGAGGTGCCCGTGGAAGCCGGGCGCATGACGGAAGCCGATCTCGATCTCGGAGGCGAAGATGCCGCCGAACAGCGCACCGCAAACGACGCGAGCGGGGTGACCGCGACCACGGAATCGACGCGCATCACCGCCCTCGGACCGGTCACGACCAGCCTCCCGCACGACCGCACGAGCGACGCCGCCGAAGCGCCGCGCGACACCACAAACGACGAAGCGGACGGCACGGGCACTCGGGCCCCATCACCGTCCGCTTGACCGCCGGCGCTCACCAGCATCGGGCGGCGTCGAGCACGAGGCTCGGGCCGCTCGTCACTCGACACGCGTCACTCCGCCGAAGCTTCGGCGGCGTCGCCCTCGAGGGGCTGCACCGGCGCCGCATCGATGAACTCGATCAAGCTCATCGACGCGCCGTCACCGCGACGCGGCCCGAGCTTCACGATGCGGGTGTATCCGCCTGGACGCTCTGCCATGCGCTTCGCCAGCTCGACCATGACCTTCTCGACGAGGTCGCGCTTCGCTCCGTCACGCTCGACGCCCCAGCGGGGCAGGAACGCGCCGAGCAACCGCGCCACGTGAAGCCGCTTGGCCTTGTCGGCCGGCGAGAGCTGGTCCGACGCCGTGTGGGCGACCGCACCGAGGCGCTTCGCCTTCGTGATGAGCCGCTCCGTGACGCGGCGCAGCTCCTTCGCCTTCGCATCGGTCGTGACGATCCGCTCGTGGTTGACCAAGTTGGCCGCCAAGTTGCGGAACATCGCGCGCCGGTGCGCCGTGTTTCTACCGAATTGCCTGCCGTCTTTCCCGTGACGCATGGTGCTACCTCGATGGGGAGGGCCCGCTCGCCGCCGTGCGGTGCGCAACCTTCGCTGCACGCCACGGCGTCCGACCGGACCTTCGAAAACTACTGATTCTTCGCGGCCTGCCAGCGCTCGAGCAGCATCGGCCAGCTATCGATCTTCATGCCGAGCGAGAGGCTCATGCTGCTCAGGATCTCTTTGATCTCCTTCAGCGACTTGCGGCCGAAGTTCTTCGTCTTGAGCATGTCCTGCTCCGAGCGCTGCACCAGCTCGCCAATGAGCTGAATGTTCGCATTCTGGAGGCAGTTCGCGGAGCGCACGCTGAGCTCGAGCTCCTCGACCGAGCGGAAGAGGTTCTCGTTGAGGGGCTCTTCCTCGTTGCCCGGCGCGTAATAGGTCTCCTCGACCTCCTCGAAGTTGATCCAGATGCTGAGCTGCTCTTTGAGGATCTTCGCCGCGAAGGCGACGGCGTCCGCCGGCGTGACAGCACCGTTCGTCCAGACCTCGATCGTCAGCTTGTCGTAATCGGTCACCTGGCCCACGCGAGCGTTGGTCACCGTGTAGTTGACCTTACGGATCGGCGAGAACAGCGCGTCGACGGGGATCGTGCCGATCGCCATGGTCGCGGTCTTGTTGCGCTCCGCCTGGACGTAGCCGCGGTTCACCGACACCGAGAGCTCCGCCTGGAGGGGGCCCTTCTTGTCGAGCACGCAGATCAGGTGATCGGGGTTCAGGACCCGAAGGCCGTCGACGAGCTTGATGTCGCCCGCGAGAACCGGCCCGGGGCCCTCCTTGTCGATGTGAACCGTGTAGTTGCGGGCATCGTCCGCCTTGAAGACGACCTCTTTGAGGTTGAGGATGATGTCGCTCACGTCCTCGACGACGTCGGGGATGGTCGTGAACTCGTGGAGCGCACCATCGATGCGCACCGCGGTGACCGCAGCACCCTGGAGAGACGACAGGAGCACCCGGCGGAGCGAGTTGCCGATGGTGGTTCCGTAGCCGCGCTCGAGCGGCTCACAGACGAACTTGGCGTAAGTGCCCGTCGCGGTCTCGTTGTCGATCGAGACGCCGCGGGGACGGATGAGCTCGCGCCAGTTGCGCGCGATGTACTCGGCCTTGGAATCACTCATGGTTCAGTCTCCTCGTGGAACAGGGTGCCGCGCGTAGGACCCGCCCCGGGCGTCGCACTCGACGCTTCGGAGCCGCCTCGGCCCGCGGAAATGGGTCGGGAATTGCGAGCGAGCGCGGGAGCCGAGCCGCATGGCCAGGCTCCCGAACTCCGCTCAGCGGCTGTAGTACTCGACGATCATCTGCTCGTCGATCGCCGGCTCGTTCAGCTCCTCGCGGACGGGCGAGCCCTTGAGCGAGCCGACGAAGTTGCCGTGGTCGACCTCGAGCCAGCTGACCACCGGACGGGTTGCTGCGCTGGCAACGGCAGCCTCGACGCGCTTGAACTTGCGCGCTTCCTCCACGAGCTCGAACTTGTCGCCGGTCTTGGCGAGGTACGAGGGAATGTCCACGCGCTTGCCGTTCACCTTGAGGTGACCGTGCCGGAGGATCTGCCGCGCGTCGCTGCGCGAAGCCGCAAACCCGAGGCGGTAGACAATGTTGTCGAGGCGTCGCTCGAGCAGCCCGAGCATCTCGGCGCCGGTCCGACCCTTGCGGCGCGACGCGTTGTGGTAGTAGCCACGGAACTGCGTCTCGAGCACGCCGTAGATGCGGCGAACCTTTTGCTTCTCACGGAGCCGGATCGCGTACTCGGAGAGCTTGATGCGCCCTTGCCCATGCTGGCCCGACGGATAAGGTCGGCGGGTGTACGAGCACTTCTCGGTGTAGCAACGGTCGCCCTTGAGGTAGAGCTTCATCCCCTCTCGGCGGCAGAGCTTGCAAACGGGACCAATGTAACGAGCCATGACGTGTACCTACCTGCTCAGACGCGGCGGCGCTTCGGGGGGCGGCAGCCGTTGTGGGGGATGGGGGTGACGTCGCGAATGACGGTCACGCGGAGTCCAGCGGACTGGAGGGCGCGGAGGGCGCTCTCGCGACCGGCGCCGGGACCCTTCACGAACACGGCGACGGTGCGGAGCCCGCTCTCCATCGCGGTGCGGGCGGCGTGCTCCGCGGCCACCTGCGCCGCGAAGGGGGTCGACTTGCGCGAGCCCTTGAAGCCACGCGCGCCAGCCGAGCAGGCCGCGATCGAGTGGCCCGTCACGTCGGTGATCGTGATGATGGTGTTGTTGAAGGTCGAACGAATGTGGGCCACGCCCAGCGCAACGTTCTTCTTGACCTTCTTCTTGGTTTTGGCCTTGGGATTCGCCATGACGTTACCTTGTGAACCGGATCACTTGCGGATGATGCGCTTGCGGGGGCCCTTGCGCGTGCGGGAGTTCGTGTGGGTGCGCTGCCCGCGAACCGGCAGGCCCTTGCGGTGACGGAGTCCGCGGTAGCAACCGAGGTCCATCAGGCGCTTGATGTTCATCTGGACCTCGCGGCGGAGGTCACCCTCGACCTTGTAGTCGGCGTCGAGGATCTCGCGGATCGACTTGAGCTCGGCGTCCGACAGCTCGTCGAGGCGCTTGGTCGGCGCGATGTTCGCCTTCGCGACGATCTGCCGGGCGGTGGCCTGGCCGATGCCGTAGAGGTAGGGCAGCGCGTACACGACGTGCTTGCGGCGGGGAAGATCGACTCCTGCGATGCGTGCCATGGCTGTGCTCCTGTTTCCTCTCAGCAGCCCTGACGCTGCTTGTGACGCGGGTTCTCGCAAATGATGCGGACGACGCCGCGGCGACGCACGACTTTGCACTTGTCGCAGATCTTCTTGACGCTCGGTCGGACTTTCATGGCTGCCTGTCTGTCTATTTGTGTCGGTAGGTGATTCGGCCGCGGGTCGGGTCGTAAGGCGAGACCTCGACCGTGACGCGATCTCCCGGGAGGATCCGGATGTAAAACTGGCGCATCTTGCCGCTGATGGTCGCGAGGACTCCGAGGCCGTTGTCGGCGACGACGCGGAACATGGCGTTGGGCAACGCCTCGTCCACGACGCCCGTGAACTGCATCTTGTCGTCCTTGGGCTCCTTGGGGGCCCTGAGCTCTCGATTCCTGCGCGCCATGGGCCTTCGTTACTTCGTGGTCCCGAGCGCGGAGAGGATCCGTGTCGTGACGTCTTCAGGTTTGCCCACGCCGTCCACCCGGCGCAGGACGCCCCGCTCCTCGTAGTAGGGAAGCAGAGCAGCCGTCATCGAGTCGTAGGCGTCCAACCGCGTTTTGACGGCGTCGGGCTGGTCATCCTTGCGATGCTCCAGCGAGTCCGGGGCCTGTAGCAGCTCCGGGGGCGGGGGATTGTATAGGAGATGGTAGATTTGTCCAGACCGTTTGTCGGTTCGGCGATGAATGAGCCGCTCCTCGAGCAGTTCGCGCTTCACGTCGAGCTGGACGACGGCGTCAAGCTTCAAGCCGCGCGAGTCCAGCATCGTGCCGAGCGCCTCCGCCTGCGGAACCGTGCGGGGAAAGCCGTCGAGCAGGAAGCCCGGGGAGCAATCCGCCTCGCGCGACCGGCGATCGATGAGACCGATCACGGCGGCGTCCGGGAGCAGCCCCCCCGAGTCCATGATCGCGAGGAATTCGGGCTCGAGGGTGCCGGCCTTCTTGGCCGCACGCAGCATGTCGCCGGTCGAAAGATGCGCCATGCCGAAGCGCTCGCAGAGCACCTTGGCCTGGGTCCCCTTGCCAGAGCCGGGCGGACCCACGAGCACCACGATCGTGCTCATGCGCGCGACTCCGTCGGCTCGGCCGCTTCGACCCCAGCCTTGTCGGACTCCGCGATCGCGTCGTCGCCGTCCTCGTCGGACGTGCCGCCGAAGCGTCGACCGCGAACTTTGGAGCGGCTCGGACCGGTCAGGCCGTCGTAACTGCGCTTGATCAGGTGGCCCTCGATCTGACCCATCGTGTCGAGTGCGACCCCGACGACGATCATGATGGTCGTGCCGCCGAAGGTAATCGGCATCCGGATCGCCTGGCCGAACATCGACGGGAGGGTGCAGATGGCAGCCACATAGACCGCGCCGGCGGCGGTGATCCGGTTGACGACGCGCTCGATGTAGTCGGCCGTCTGCTTGCCGGGTCGCACGTTCGGGATGTTGGCCTGCTGCTTCTTGAGGTTCTCCGCGACTTCCACCGGCTGGAACACGATGCCGGTGTAGAAGAAGCAGAAGAACACGATGAGGACCGCGAAACCGGTGTTGAACACCCAGTCGCCACGGCTGACGAGCGACTGAAGCTTCTGCATGCCCGGGACGCTCAAGCTCGCGAGGGTCGCGGGGAACATCAGCAGCGACGACGCGAAGATCGGCGGGATGACTCCCGAGGTGTTGATCTTGAGCGGCAGCTGGGCCTGCTGGGCACCGTAGACGCGCATGCCCACCTGGCGGCGCGAGTAGACAATGGGGATGAGGCGTCGGCCATTCTCGAAGAAGGCCACGACGGCGACGCAGCCGAGGAAAGCGACCGCGACCGCCGCCATGTTGAGCGGCCGTGGGTCACCCGCGCTCTGCTGCACGTACCCGATGATCGTCTCCGGGACGCGGGCCACGATGCCGCTCATGATGATGAGCGACGTCCCGTTGCCGATGCCACGCTCGGTGATCTGCTCACCGACCCACATGAGGAACGCCGTCCCGGTCGTCAGCGTGATCATCGTCATCGCGATGAAGAGCGGGCCCGGATCGTTGACGATGCTCGTGTCCGAGCCGAGCAACGCCACGCTCTTCCCCTGGATGGCCGTGGCGAGCGCGTACGACTGGAAGCACGACAGCACGATGGTGCCGTAGCGCGTGTACTGCTCGATCTTGCGCCGACCGGCCTCACCCTCCTTCCGCATCTCTGCGAGCGGTGGGTACACCATCCCGAGGAGCTGGAGGATGATGCTCGACGAGATGTAGGGCATGATGCCCAGCGCGAAGATCGACAGGTTGCCGAGCGCGCCACCCGAGAACAGGTTCAAGAACCCGACGAGACCGGAGCCGTTCTCGCCGACGAACTGCTTCATCGCGTTGCGATCGACGCCTGGCGTCGTGACGAAGACGCCGACGCGATACACCGCGAGCATGCCCAGGCTGAACAGAACCCGGCGCCGGAGCTCCGGGACCTTGTGCCAGTTGGCGAGCGAGGCGAGCGTGGTAGCCATGAGGCTGGGGGTTCTAGCGACCTTGCCGTCGGGATTCTAGCGAGGCGTGGAGGGTTCTTGCGAGGCGCGACGAGGGAGAGCGCGAGGAGCGCCGTCAGCCCGCCGCACCGGCGAGGACCTCAGCGGCGCCGCCGGCCTGTTCGATCTTCGCCCGAGCTCCTGCCGAGAAAGCGTGAGCCTTCACGGTGAGCTTCTTCGCGAGCTCGCCGTCGCCGAGGATCTTGACCGTGTCGACCGCGCCGCGCACCAGGCGCTTCTCGCGGAGCGCCTCGATGGTCACGACCGAGTTGGCGTCGAAGACGTCGAGTGCGCCGACGTTCACGTTCGCGACACGCAGCGCGTGGTTGTTCTTGAAGCCCAGCTTCGGAACGCGTCGACCCATCGGGGTCTGGCCGCCCTCGAACGCAGGCTTGCGGTGGCCGCAACGAGCCTTCTGGCCCTTCTGCCCGCGACCCGCAGTCTTGCCGAGGCCGCAGCCCGTGCCACGACCAACGCGCACCCGGGACTTCTTCGAGCCCGCCGGAGGCTTGAGGTTGGAAAGGATCGACATGTTACTTGACCTCCTCGATCGTCACGAGGTGAAGGACCTTCTTGATCATGCCACGGAAGGAGGGCGTGTTCGCGACCGTCACGCTGCGGCCGATCCGGCCGAGCCCGAGGCCCGTCAACACCGCTCGCATCGCGGGGGGTTCGCTGATGACGCTCTTCACCTGCGTCACCGTGATCTTCTTGGGCAGGCTCATGCGTCGCCTCCTCCGGTCTCCTCTTCGGCCTTGACCACCTTGCCGGCGAGCGACGGGGTCGCCGGACGAATGCGCGGCGCAGCCTCGCCAACGCTGCGCGAACGATGCGCCAAGCGGTCACGGTCGATCTCACGCTTGCGCGCGAACTCCTCGGGAGCGCGCAGCCCCTTCAGCGCCGCGATCGTCGCGTTGACGACGTTGTGCTTGTTGCCCGTGCCAAGTGACTTGGTGAGGACGTCCGTGATGCCGGCCGAAGCGACGACGGCTCGGACCGGGCCACCAGCGATGACGCCCGTTCCGGGGCTCGCCGGCTTGAGAAGGACGCGGCCTGCGCCCTGCTCGCCGAGGACGTCGTGGGGAATCGTGGTCCCGTCGAGCGGGACCTTGAACATGTTCTTGCGAGCCTGGTCGTTCCCCTTGCGAATCGCCTCAGGGACCTCGTTGGCCTTTCCAAGACCCACGCCAACGTGGCCGGCCTCGTCGCCCACCACGACCAGCGCGGAGAAGCTGAAGCGGCGCCCGCCCTTGACCACCTTGGCGACGCGGTTGATGTGAATGACGCGCTCCTTGAGGCGCTCTTCGTCGATCGGATCGAATGCCATCTTCGTAGCCCTCAGAAGTTCAGCCCGGCTTCACGCGCTGCGTCGGCGAGCGCCTTGATGCGCCCGTGGTAGCGGTAACCATTGCGGTCGAAGACGACCTTGTCGATGCTCTTCGACTTGCACATCTCGGCGATCAGGGCGCCGACCTTCTTGGCCTCGTCGCTCTTCGTGCCGTCGAGGTTCGAGCGGAGGTCCTTCGACATCGTCGAGGCGGACGCCAGCGTCTTGCCCGTCGTGTCGTCGATCACCTGAACGTAGATGTGGCGCGCGCTGCGGAACACGCTGAGACGCGGCCGCTCGGTCGTACCGTTGATGCTCTTGCGAATGCGCAGCTTGCGGCGCTCGCGACCTTCCAGTTTTCGCGGTGCAGCAGTCATGTCACTTGCCAGCCTTTCCAGCCTTCTCGCGGATCTTCTCGCCCTTGTAGCGAACACCCTTGCCGCCGTACGGCTCCGGCGGCCGGAAGCCGCGGATCGTCGCGGCAGTCTGGCCGATGACCGCCTTGTCCGTCCCGAAAAGGGTGAGGATGGTGCCCTTCGAGTCCTTCGGAATCTCGGCCGTGATGCCCTTCGGAAGCGGGTACTCGATCTGGTGAGAGTAACCGAGGATGCAGGTCAGCGTCGTGCCCTTGAGCTCGACGCGGTAACCGGTGCCAACGAGCTCGAGCGTGCGCTCGTAGCCGGCCGTGACACCCTGGACCATGTTCGCGATGGTCGCGCGAGTCATGCCCTGGAGGCGAGCGCCGTCACGGCCTGGGGCCGACGACGTGATCGCGAGAGCGCCCTCCGATTGGGCGATATGAATGCTCGGGTGGATGCCGAAGCTCAACTCCCCCTTGGGTCCCTTGACCTTGACCTCAGACGACGCGACGGTGACCGTCACACCCTTCGGAGTGACAATGGGCTTCTTCCCGACGCGCGACGTCTTCGGCGCGAGCTTGTTCTCGGTTTGCGCCGTTGCCATCACCACACCTCGCAGAGCAGCTCCCCGCCCACCTTGCGGCGGCGGGCTTCGCCGTCGGTCATCACGCCGCTCGAAGTCGAGAGGATCGCGATGCCCAGTCCGGAGAAGACGTTGGGGATGTTGTCGTGCGTGACGTACACGCGCCGACCGGGCTTCGACACGCGGCGGATGCCGTCGATCGCTGCCCGCTTGTCACGGTCGTACTTGAGGACGATCTCGATGGTCTTGTGACCTCGAGCATCGGCGCCCTCGCGGACGTCCGCGATGAAGCCTTCGGATTTCAAGATCTCGGCCACGCGCAGCTTCAGCCGGCTCGCGGGCAGGACCATCCGGTCGTGCCGCGCGCTCGAGGCGTTGCGGATACGGGCCAGCATGTCAGCGATGGGATCGTTCACCATGGTGCTCACCAGCTATGATTGGACACGTCCTGACTCGCTGGACTACCAGCTCGCCTTGATGACCCCGGGGAGCTCGCCACGGAGCGCGAAGTTCCGGAGGCAGAGACGGCAGAGCTGAAAGTCGCGGTAGTAGGCTCGGCTACGACCACAGACCTTGCAGCGATTCCGGTGCCGGGTGGAAAACTTCGGGGTGCGATTCAGCTTCGCGATGGCTTGGGCACGCGCCATGTTTCTTTCGTCCTTTGAGTGTCCGGAGTGCGCGGCTCATGCCGCACGTGAAATCGTTGGAGGGGTCGCGAGCGCGGGGCTCGCGTGGATCGGATTAGGTGCGGAAGGGCATGCCCAGCTGGCGGAGCAGCTCGCGGCCTTCCTCGTTCGTCGTCGCGGTGGTGACGAAGGAGATGTTCATTCCGCGGATTGCGTCGACCTTGTCGTAGTCGATCTCGGGGAAGATGATCTGCTCCTTCAGGCCCATCGTGAAGTTGCCGGCGCCGTCGAATCCCTTGGGGCTGACGCCCTTGAAGTCACGGACGCGCGGCAGCGCGAGGTTGAAGAGACGGTCCGCGAACTCCCACATGCGGTTGCGGCGCAGCGTCACCGAGAGACCGATCGGCAGGCCGGCGCGGAGCTTGAAGCTCGCGATCGACTTGCGCGACCGCCGCACGACCGGCTGCTGGCCGGTGATGAGGCGAAGATCTTCGCGGGCGGTGTCGACCACCTTGGGGTTCTGGACCGCCACGCCGAGACCGATGTTGATCACGATCTTCTCGAGGCGCGGGACCTGCATCGGGTTCTTGTACCCGAACTTCTCGCGCATGCCGGTGCGGACCGCGGTCTGGTAATGCTTCGAGAGGCGCGGCACGTAGCCGGCTTCGTAGCCGGTCGCCTTCGAGCCCTCAGCGGTTTCTTTCTTCTCTTTCGCCATACTCACACCTGGAAGCCGCGCGAGACGCGCGCGACCTGGAAACGTTCGCCGTAGCTCAGGACTGCTTCAGCCCAGCGCCCTTCGAAGCTGAGACCCGCACCTTGTTGCCGGCCTCGTCCTTGCCCGCCTTGACCCGGGTGGGCTTGTCGGTCGTCGCGTCGATCGGCATCACGTTCGAGATGTGGATCGACGCCTCTTTCGAAATCCGGCCACCCTCGCCGCCCTGCTGGGTCGGGCGGGTGTGGCGAACGACCATGTTGAGGCCGTCAACGACGACGCGATCCGCATCCTTGAGGATGCGCTTGACCGTGCCGCGCTTGCCCTTCTCCTTGCCGGCGATCACCTGGACGAGATCGCCCACCTTGACACGTTGCATCACAGCACCTCCGGCGCGAGCGACACGATCTTCATGAACTTGCGAGCCCGGAGCTCGCGGGCGACGGGCCCGAAGATGCGGGTGCCGACGGGCTCCTTCGCATCGTTGATGAGGACCGCGCTGTTCGTGTCGAATTTGATGTAGCTGCCGTCGGTGCGGCGCGACTCCTGAACGGTGCGAACGATGACGGCCTTCGCGACGTCGCCCTTCTTCACCTTCGAGTTCGGCATGCACTCCTTGATGGCCACCACGATGATGTCGCCGAGGCCGGCGTAGCGACGGCGCGAGCCGCCCAGCACCTTGATGCACTTGAGCGTCTTTGCCCCCGAGTTGTCGGCGGCTTCGAGCTCGGATTCTACCTGGATCATTGTTTCAGCTCCTCCGAGGTGCGGTCACGTGGTGCCGAGGACGTCGGCCTTGAGCTCAAGGCCCTCGACGTCGGCCGTGCGGGCGATCAGGCGGGTGACGATCCAGCGCTTGTTTCGGGACAGCGGCCGGTGCTCCTGGATCTCGACGCGGTCGCCCGGGAGGTACTCGTTCTTCTCGTCGTGCGCCTTGTACCGGGCCCGCTCGGTCACGTACTTCTTGTACTTCGAGTCGAGGGTCTGGCGGGTGACCTCGACGGTCACCGTCTTGTCCATCTTGTTGCTGGTGACGGTGCCGACGAGCTTGCGGCGGAAGCCGCGCGTCGTCGTTGCCTCAGGCGCGGGCGCCTTGGCGCCGATTCTCTTGACGCTTGGGCGGGGGGCAGGGACCTTGGCCATGACTTAATTCCTTCGATGGGTCGACTTGGGCGCGAGCGCCGCTCAGCCGGCCGTCGCTTTCTCGGTCAAAAGGGTCTTCACGCGCGCCAGGTTGCGGCGGGCGCGGCGGATCGACGCGGTGTCGTCGAGCTGGTTGGTGTAGTTCTTCAAGCGCGCGTCGAAGATCTCGCGGCGGAGCTGCTTCTCGATCTCCTGCAGCCGCTCGGCGGTGCAATCCCGAAGTTCTTTGAGGTCCACGGCTGTCTCCTTACTGGCTGAGGAAATCGCGTGCGAGGAAGCGGCACTCGAGGGGGAGCTTGTGGGCGGCGATGCGGAAGGCTTCGCGCGCAACGTCTTCGGGCACCCCGGCGAGCTCGTAGAGGACGCGCCCCGGCTTCACGGGTGCGCACCACTCCTCGGGGTTACCCTTGCCTCCACCCATTCGGACTTCGAGGGGCTTCTTCGTGACGGGGCGGTCCGGGAAGACCCGGATCCAGAGCTTGCCAGCGCGCTTGCAGTGGCGCTGGATGGCCATACGAGCAGCCTCGATCTGGCGGGCGGTGAGGCGACCGGGCTCGAGCGTCTGGAGGGCGAAGTCACCGAACGAGACGTCGGAGCCCTTCCAGGCGAGGCCGTTGTTGCGGCCCTTCTGCGCCTTGCGGAATTTCGTTTTCTTCGGTTGCAGCATGGTGGTGTCTCTCGAGGAGCGGACCCGTCCGGGGGCGAGCCCGCGAAGCGGAGGGGAAGGCTCTCAGGTGCCGATGGCGCGAGCGCGGCGCTGAAGCACCTCGCCCTTGAAGATCCACACCTTGACGCCGATCTGGCCGACCTTGGTGCGAGCCTCGGCGAGGCCGAACTCGATGTCGGCGCGCAGAGTGTGCAGCGGAACGCGGCCCTCGCGGTACGTCTCGACGCGCGACATCTCCGCGCCGCCGAGGCGGCCTGCGCAGCGAATGCGGATGCCCTTGGCGCCGAACTTCATGGCGATCGAGACCGCCTTCTTCATCGCGCGGCGGAACGCGATGCGGCGCTCGAGCTGCTGGGCGACGTTCTCGGCCACGAGCTGGGCGTTGGTCTCGGCCTTGCGGACCTCCTGCACGTCGATGAAGACCTCGTTGTCGGTGAACGAGGTGACACCCGGGAACTTGGGCTCGTCCTTGGCCGCAGTGGTGAGGTTGCCGCTCTTCAGCGTCTCGATGCCCTTGCCGCCCTTGCCGATGACCATGCCCGGGCGCGCGGTGAAGACGATCACCTTCGCGCGGTTGGCGGCGCGCTCGATTTCAACGCCGGCGATGCTGGCGTTGTAGAGGTACTGCTTGATGGCGCGCTTGATACGAAGGTCTTCGTGCAGCCACTGCTTGTACTTGCCGCCGGACTGGTACCATTTGCTGCTCCACGTCTTGATGACGCCGACGCGGAAGCCAATTGGATGGGTTTTCTGTCCCATGGTTCTTCGGTTCCTTGATGCTCTGTTGAGGCGAGGATGCTCTATCGGGGCGGACAGCTCGATCAGGGTGCAGCGCTGCGGGGCCGAGCTGCGTTAGCGCTGGTCGAGCTCGATCGAGATGTGCGAGATGCCCTTGGTCACGCGGGTCGCGCGGCCCATCGCACGGGGACGCCAGCGACGCCAGAACTGGTTGGGCGCCTGATCGACGGTCGCCTTGCTGATGAAGAGCTTGTCCGGATCGGCGTTCGCCTGGCGGGCGTTGGCGACCGCGCTCTCGAGGAGCTTCTTGAGAACGTTCGCAGCGCTCTTCTGGGTGAACTGAAGGAGCTGGAGGGCCTCGGCCACGTCACGCCCCTTCACCAGGTTGGCGATGACACGCGCCTTCCGGGGGGCGATTCGGCTGTACCTTGCGCTTGCCTTGCTGATCATCGGTCGGTTCCTCGTACTCGTCGTCCCGCGGGCGGGTTCCGCTCGGCGGTCCCCGGGTCGATGCGGCGTGGCCGCATGCCGGGGGGTTTGAAGACGCTTGGTTTCCGTCGTACGTCTTGGTGCGCGCCTGGAGGTGACCCTCGAAACCTTTTTCGCGTCGCCGGCAAGAGCGTGGTTCCGCTCGGCGGCCGAAAAAGCAGGCGGCGCCCTGAGACGCCGTTACGGGAAAGGGAGCGCGTTCTAGCAATTCGGGGCGAGCAACGCAAGCCTCTTCTTTCGAGGTCATGGCCAGGGTGCGGTTTCCACGTGAAAGCATGGGGGCAAGGGGGCGACGGCGGGGTGCGGGGCGCTCGCTGCGGGCGACGCGTGGGGCGGAGCCATGTGGGCTCATGTCGTCCGGATTTTTCCTGCTTCGAGCATGACGGGCTTTAAGCGGGGCGCCGGAGCGTGCGAGAGTGCGCGCCGTGCCGGCGGTGTTTCCATTCTCGATGACGGCGTTCTCTGGAGCCGTGTTCTCAGGAGCCGTGTTTCTCGGCACGGTGGGCTGCGCGCCGACCGCGACGATGGGGCGCGGCACGGTACCGGCGCACCGGGCGACGGGGGCGACACGGGGCGCCGGGTCGGGCGACGTGGGGGTCGAGCTGCGGCGACGGCCCCGATCGGCGGTCGGCACGGGGCCGCGCTCGGCTGCGGGTGGCGTGCGGGTGTCCGTCTTCGCGCTCGAGGACTCGGGCAGCGCGCCGGAGAGCCACCTTGCGGCGGGCGGCGAGGGGTTCGCCGACGAGCCGCGAGCGGACTATCGCGCGGGCTTCGGGCGCGTCGCGAGCGGAGCGGAGCGGCGGGGGCGCTGTCCATCGGAGATGAGCCTGCTGCCCGGAGCAGCGTGCATCGACCGATGGGAAGCGTCGCTCGTTCAGGTCGACGCCGATGGCTCCGAGCGAGATTGGTCCCCGTTCGTCGGGTTCAAGCGCGGCGAGGTCCGCGTGCGCGCGGTGTCGCGGCCTGGCGTCGTTCCGCAGGGCTACATCAGCGGCGTTCAGGCCGAGGACGCCTGTCGCGCCTCGGGCAAACGCCTGTGCACCGCGAGCGAATGGGATACGGCGTGCCGTGGCCCTCAGCGGACGGTCTACCCCTACGGAGACAGCCGGCAGCCCCACACGTGCAACGACGACGGGCGCCCCTCCCACCCTGTCGCCGACGTCACCGCCCGCTACCACCTGCCCGAGGGGCAGCTGTGGCGGCGCAACATGGTCCACCCGATGATCAACCAGCTGCCGGACACGCTGCTGCCGACCGGGGACCGCGCCGAATGCACGAACGGCTTCGGCGTCTTCGACATGGTCGGGAACCTCCACGAGTGGATCGCCGATCCGGATGGGACCTTCCGCGGCGGATTTTACATGGACACCCGGAACAACGGCGAAGGTTGCCTCTACGCGACGACCGCGCACGGCAAGCAGTACCACGACTACTCCACCGGCTTCCGGTGCTGCAGCGATGCCGCAGCCGACTGACCGCCTCGCGACGCTGATCGCGATCACGCTGCTCGCAACGGCCTGCAAGAAGAAGCAGGAGCCGACCGACGAGGCACAGGTGCCGGTGCGCAACACCGCGACGCTCGACGTCGTCAGCACCGACATCGGCACGGGGCTCGCGCTCCGCGTGACGCTCGCGCCGACGAGCGTGAAATGGGATCAGAGCGTCACGCTGGACGACGATCGAGCGGTGTTGCTCGGGCGCGAAGGCGACCAGGTCTACGCGCTGCGGACGAGCGATCGCGGTCGCACCTGGACAAGCGTGACGACGCAGGTCCAGAGCTGGACGGCCTGGGGAGCTTCGAGCAACGGCGCGCTCGCGCTCGTCACCGGGACGAGCGAACGCCCCGGGGCGGTGGCGACGGTCAAGGGCGCCCCGCCCCGCGCCGCGGGCCCGATCGTCGAAGCGACGACGTTCTACGCCTCGCCGAACGACCGGATCCTCGACGGCCCGCGCCCATTCTTCCCCGATGACGCGCAGCTGAAGGGCGTCACGGCACCAGGGGGGCTTGCACGCCCGGCACTCCTCGAGGAGGGAATCTCCCTGCTCGTCGAGCGCGCGGGGACGCCGACCCTGCTCTACGCGCCGCTTCGAGGGACGGTGGCGATCGCACCGACGCCGCTCGAGCGACGCGGCGGCCTCGTCGCGATGCCGTACGGTCGACCGCCGAGGCTCGTCTCGGTCGACAAGGGGAGCCTCGAGTCGCGACCCTGGCCGGCTCCCGGGCAGGCGCCCGCACCGCCGACGCCGATCCCCGATTACCGCGTCGACTCGAGCACGGTGGCGCAGCTCAGCGAGGGGCCAAGCTGCGAGGCGGGGAGCTTGTCGTTCCGGCGAGTCCAGGGTTCGCAGCCATGGCTGCTCGGCATCTCCGCGGATCGCGCGGTCGCTTTCCGCCTCCCGCCGTCGGACGTGACCCGCCTGGGCTGCGGACTCGACGCCGTGGTGACGGAGACGACCACGCTCGACCCGAGCGACGTCGAGAAGAAGCGGAAGGTCCCACAGCTCGTCCGCTGCGCGCTCGATGGCCGATGCGCCGAACCGAAAGCGCCCCCGTTCGCAGTCTGGACCGAGAAGCACGAGCGCGAGATCTGGACGGTCCCGACGTCACGAGGGCTCGTCGCCGTGATGCGCGCGCGCTCCGGGAGCCGCTGGGGGCTCTACCTCGGGCAGTCCAACGAGGGAGGCAACACCTTCGAGCTTCCACGCACGATCGGCGAGGGCTCGGACACGCGCGGGCAGCTCGACTTCGGCGCGCTGGTGCGCTTCCAGAACCGCATCGTCCTGCTGATCTCGGCCGACGTCGGTTCCTCGGGTCGTCGGGGCTGGTACGCCCTTGCCTCGGACGACGAGGGCAACAACTGGGGACCGCCCTGAGGGGGCGTCAGGGACACCGCGGCTTCAACACCGTCCGCACGCACGGCTTCGTGGTTGGCACCGGCGCCGGCATCGGACCAATCTTGTAGAGCTTGATCTCCTTGGTCGTCGGCTGGTCGACGTCGATCGACTCCTTGAAGATCGTGAAGCCGCCCGAGCGCTTCGCCTCGACGGTGTGCTTGCCCGGCAACACCGGAACGATCGTCTTTTCTTCGATCTTCTCGACCTTCACGTTGTCGACGAGGATCTCGTCGCAGCTCGGGGAGCAGACGAGCGTGAGCTCGACCTTGTCGGCGGGCGGCGCATCGGAGGCTGGCGCGGTAGACGACGCGGAGTCCGCGGGCGCAGCCGAGCTCGTGACCGCGGTCGGATCGCCCGACGACGCAGGCGCAGCGGGCGATGGGACCGCGACCGGGTCGCTCGTCGACGAACTCGGCCCAGCCCCCGCCTTGGGGCGGAGCAGGATCACGCCCACCACCACGGCGACCAGAATGGCGGCGCCAACCCCGACGAGCACGGGCTTGAGCGAGCTCGCACGCGGCGCCTCGGCGGGCGGAACCGGCGGGAGCCCGGGCATCGGAGCCGCGACCACACCCGGTGGATTTCCGGCGCGGGGCGCGGCACCGGCCTGCATCGCGTAAGCGGCCTGAGGCCCGGGCGCCGAGGGGTAGGCCCCTCGCGGCGCGGGCGGGTAGCCACCGCCGTGCGGCGCCGTCTGCGGAGGAGGCGCCGTCTGCGGAGGAGGCGCCGTCTGAGGGAGCGCCATCTGGGGTAGTGCCGCCGTGGGCGCGGCTGCCACACCGCCGGCGTACCCGCTCCGGTAGGCCCCACCGGCGAGCTCGGCGACGGCGTGCGCAAGCTCACCGACCGAGCGCGGTCGCTCGCCCTGGTGGACCGAGAGGGCGCGCGCGAACACCGCGTCGAGGGCGGGCGGAAGGTTCACGCCGAGCTGGGAGGCTCGCTGCGAAACGGTGAGCCGCGCCGACATGACCTCGACTTGCCAGGTCGCGAGATCGGGTTGCTGACTCTGGCAGGAGCCCCAGAAGGAGCGGCCGGTCAAGGCGAAGAACGCCATCAGCGCGGCCGAGAAGACGTCCGTGGACGACGCCAGCACCGCCGCCGGCTGGAGCTGCTCGGGAGCCCACCAGGGCGCCGACTTGGCGTAGGCCTCGTGGGTCGGGCTGGTGCTGCGGATGACGCTCGCTCCAAAGTCGCAGACCCGCACCGCGAGGTCGGGCGAAGGTCCGACGAAGACGTTCGTCGGCTTCAGCGCGAGGTGGAAGAGCTGCCCGGAGTGGCACGCATCGAGGACCCGCGCGAGGTTCTCGAGGATGCGAGCGACGGCGACCGGCGGGAGCGGGCCTTGTTGCGCGACGAGCCCGGCGAGCGAGGGCTGCTGCACCCGCTCGGACACCACAAAGGGCGCGCTCGTGCTCATGTCGAAGCCGAAATCTGCGACGGGCACGACGAGCTGCAGCGGCAGCTGCGCGACGGTGGCGTGCACCTGTTCGAGCCGACTCATCACGTCAGCGCGCTGGCCGAGCGCCGGGTCGAAGAGCTTGAGCACGACCTCGTGACCGCTGGCTGCGACCGCGTGGTACGTCGCCGCCTCCCCCGAGAAGCTGAGGATCGCGCGGACCGTGTAGCGACCGGCGATCGTGTGCCCGGGCGCGACGTGGGGTGCGGTCACGGGCTCTTGCCCTCGGCCTGGGAGCCGGAGGTCTTCGAGGACTTCGCCCGGAAGGCGAGGGACTGGAGCGTGTTGGACACCGCCTCGCTGTCACCGACGGCATCGTGACTGCCTGCCTTCGGCACGAAGGCCACAAGGACGAGGTCCCGCCCGTCGACGTCACCGACGACGACGACGACGTTGCCCGCCGCGTTGCTACGCCGCGCGGACTCCTGCTCCCAGATGGAGAGCTTGATTCCGGCGACGTCGATCGAGTCGTAGTCCTGGCGGATGTGGTAATCGACGATGTTTCGCTGCGCGAGCTGAATGCCCCACTGCTTCGCGAGCTTCTCGATGTTGTCGATGCGCTTGTTCTTGAGCTCGAGCACCGCCTTGCTGTTTCGCGGATCCGGGGCGGCACCGGGCGAGTCGACCGAGGTGACGGCCAGCAAGACGCCCGAATCCTTGACCCGCTGGGCGATGGTGCTGTCCGCCTGCTGCGCGTAGACCCAGCCGCTCGGCGGCGTGATCGACCAGCTCAGGCCGGGAATCTTGGCGCGGGTGTCGCTGCGCGCGATGCAGCGCTCCGACAGAGACTCGCACGGCGGCGGCGGAGACTCCTCGACCTTCGGCTCCTCGGGCGGCTGGGGAGGCGGCGAGCACGCGGTGGCGAACGCGAGCAGCGTCGCGGCGAGGCTCTGCGACAACGTCGGCTTCATGGGGGCGCGCGAGCTTACAACGAATCCTCCGCGCTCACATCGAACTTCGGCGCACCGTCGAGCCTGAAATGCCGACCCCTTGGACGTCCGAAGCTTGTAGAGTCCGCCGCGAATGGGACGGTTCACGATCCTGGCAGGCGCGCTCCTCGGGGCGGCAGCGTGCGACCGGTCGCCGCAGCCGGTCGCGACGACCCCCAGCGCCAGCAGCACGGCGTCATCGCTTGGCAGCGCGAGCCAGGCGCCTGCGGGTGCGCCCTCGGCGACGAGCACCGCGACGCCACCCGGGGCGGCGGCCGGCGCGTGGTCGGGCGCCTACGACGCGAAGCGCGTGACGATCCGGTTGCCCGCCGACACTCCTTGGCCAGCCTGGAAAAAGGACGGAGGCAAGCAACTCGGCGCCGGCACGCTGCAGGTCGACATCGACGCGATGGGTGAGGTCCGCGGGCGCTCGACCGGCGCGCTGGGACCGCAGATCGTCACCGGGCGCTTCGAGGACGGCGAGCTGAGGGCCGCGCTCACGCCCGAGGATCCGGCGGCCGACGGCGCGATGACCGGGACGCTGACGGGGGCCCTGCGAGGCACGGTCGTCGAAGCCAAGCTGCGCGTCTCGAGCCGGACCGGCCACACGGTCCGCGGCGCCGAGCTGAAGCTGACCCGAAGCACGAAGCGCTGATGAGGGCCAAGGAAATGGCCCTAGCCACGAGTCCTACATTGGGCTAGAAGGTGCGCTCCTAGGGGTTTTCGGAATATGTCGGACGCGAACAACGCACAGCGGAGCGACAAGCGTAAGCAGAGTCTCTACTTCCCCGAGACGATGTTGACGGAGATCAAGGACGAAGCCGCTCGACTCGATCGGTCGCTGTCGTGGGTCGTGCAGCGAGCGTGGAAGCTCGCGCGGGCCGACATCCGAAAAATCCCGAGCGTGAACGACGTCGGCGACGACGACGCCGACGAGTGAGACGTGCGCCGGTCCTCGAAGACGCCGGCGCGCCCAGACAGCGACCCGCGAAGACGACGAGCCTCGAAGCCCCGGTGAGCGGACCGATGATGACTGCCTGGAGCGAGCGCTTCGTACCGGGTTGCGACGGGACACGGTTGTACACGCGAGAGCGGGCGAATCCGGGGGCGCGCGCGACCGTCGTGCTGTGCGATGGCATCGCCTGCGACGGGTTCATCTGGCGCTACCTCGAAAACGACTTGGCTGACCTCGCGAGCATCGTCCACTGGAATTACCGCGGCCACGGCCGCAGCGGGACCCCCGACGACCCGACGCGGGTCGGCATGGACGCGCTGGCCGGAGACCTCGACGCGATCCGCCGTGCGACGGCCCCGGAGGGCGCCGTGCTCGTCGGTCACTCGCTCGGCTGCCAAGTGGTGCTCGAAAGCTATCGGAGTCGCCCCGAAGGTGTGGCCGGCATCGTGCTGATCTGCGGCGCGCCAGGTCGGGTAACGCACTCGTTCAAGGGCTCCGACGCCCTCGCGCGAGCCCTGCCCAAGCTGCTCGAGCGCGTCGAGCGGCACCCCGTGCTCGCACGCGCCGTGTGGGCGAACCTGCCGCCCGGCGCTGCGACGAAGGTCGCGCTGGCGACCGGCGAGGTCGACGCGGGCGTCAACCCCGACGACCTCCTTCCGTACATGGAGCACGTCACGAGCCTCGACGTCGCGCTGTTCTTGCGCATGCTCGCCGCCGCCGGCGAGGTCACCGCCGAGGACGTGCTGCCGCAGATCAGGGTGCCGACGTTGATCGTCGCCGGCGAGCTCGACAGCTTCACGCCGCCGCACCTCGCGCGCAGCATGGCGAGCGCCATCCCGGGGGCGGAGCTGATGCTCGTCGAGGGCGGCACGCACGTCGTCCCGATCGAGCGACGCGAGGCGGTGCGCGCGAGGGTGACGGCGTTCCTCGAGGAGCGCTTGCTCCGCAGCTGAGGCGCGCGCCGGGAGACATCACACAGTGGCGGAGCGACCGGACCTCGACGTCGATGACGTCCGACGACTGCTCGGCGGCCTCGTGCACGACCTGCGCAGCCCGCTCGCCGCGTTGATGACGAACCTCGCGTGCGCGCGACGACTCGTCCCCGACGACGACGCGAGCGGCGAGCTCGACGAGGTGCTCGCAGAGTCCGTGGTGGCGTGCGAGGCGCTGCGGCACCTCATCGCGAACCTCGAGGTGCTGGCGCGGCGCGAGCCGACGCCCAGGTCTCTTGCGGCGAATGACATCAGTCAACTCGTCACCGAGGTGGTCTCGCGGGGCCGCGCGCGCGCGGCCCTCGCCGGTGTCGAGCTCGCCTGGCAAGCGGTACCGACCCGACAACGACGAGGTGGCGATCGGGCCTTGCTCGGCCTGGTCCTCGAGAACGCGATCTGCGACGCCCTCCGCGGGGCCGCACGCGGCACGCAGATCACCGTCTCGGTCGAGGAATCACCGACCGAGACCACGGTCCGCGTCGAGGCTCCCGCCGGCGTCGGCGCCGCACCCGGCCGACCCTCCGAGCCCGAAAACCTCAGCCGAACGTCCGGCACGCCGACGGGCGCCGAAGAGCCGCGATGCGCCACGGGGCTCACCGTCAGCCAACTCGGCGCAGCGCTCGGCGGCTTCGAGCTCACCGTCGATGACGCGCAGCGCTCGGTCGTGCTCTCCCTGCGCGGCGACGTCTTCAGCGCTGGGTGATCGCCACGCGGTTCTCGTCGCGGTACGAGATGTTGCCGCTCTCGCCCGGGCACTGCAAGGCCGTCGCCCACTCGAGCTTCTTGCGCACGTTCTGGTTGTAGACGAGGGCGACGGGTCCGGGCTCGTCCTCCATCAGCATCGCGGCGGCGACGCGGTAGCGATCGCCGACAAGGCGATGGAACGCGACGATGAAAGAGCGGTTCTGCGCGGACTGGCCGGTGACGAGGAGGATCTCCTCGCCAGGGACGGGACTCCAGACGACGGGTGACGTCGTCAGGATCTCGGCGTTGCTCGGAGGCGCGGACCCGGGACAGGCCTTGCCGCGCTGCAGGACGGTCGTGACGCTCGCCTCCTCGCGGAAATACTTGATGCCCTCTGCGTACGCCTTGAGGCGCGGGTTCGACGCGAACAGACCGGCGAGTCGATCCGCCGAGAACTCGACCTTCTGGATCGTGGGCGGCCACTCGGGCGCGGGGATCGTCGCCGCGGTCGGACTGCCGTAGCAACAGCGGAATCCGAGATCGACCGCGGTCGTCGAGGCATCCACGGCGGTCCGGCGCGCGCAGCGATGATCGACGTCCGCGACCTCGCCGCTCGCACCTCGCACCGCGGCGACCGGGCTCGCACGAAAGCCCTTCAGCGCATCGACGTCGCTCGCGGTCCACTCGCGCAGCGCGCCGCCCATCGCGAGCACGCCGAAGCCCGAAGCGCAGATCTCCGGGTGCTTGGCGCACTCGGGATCCCAAGCTGCCGCGCCTGCGTACTCATGGCCCTCGGGCCCCTTGCAGGCCCGCTCCCACTCGAGCTCGCTGCACAGGCGCCCGCCCTGCTTCGAACAGGCCTCCGCCGCCTGCGATCGCGACAGGCCCGTCGTCGGCGGCCGGCTCGGATCGTTCGGGTGCGGCAGCGCGTCGACCGCGAACTCCTCGAGCTTCACCTCGAGCTGCCGCGCCTCGAGCGTCGGGTCGCGTCCGCGATCACCCGGGACGCTCCCCGCGACGAACGTGCCCGCCGGCACCGGCACCTTCTCGCCCGCGCCGCGGGCAGCACCCTTCTTTTGTTTCGCTGGCGTCGGCGCCGCCGCCTCGTCCGCCGCCTCGACCAGCGCCGCGCTGCCGGTCGCTGCGACGACGGGCGCCTCCTTGTCGCTGCGCTTGCAGGCGACGAGCACGACCGCGAGGGCGAGGGTCCCGAACCGCATCGGTGGGGTCTTACCATCGAAGGCCCGCCGGGCGCGAAGAGCCGGCAGAGGGGCCGACGACCGCGAACGCTTCGCCCACGAGCCCGACCGAGGCTAGACTCCGCGCAAGGTGATCCCGACGAGCGCTCCCGACCCGATGGCCGCGCAGATGGCCCAGCTGATCCTCGACAGCGATCTCGATGAGCTGCGCGAAGTGGTGAAGCGGTGGCTCACCGAGGCACCGACCGGCAACGTGCGCCGCCAGTACGAGACCTTCGGTGCCAAGCTGATCGAAATCAAGCAGGCGCTCGCCGAGCACCCCGTGCAGCCCACCCGCGACGAGCTCGAGCTCGCGCTCACGATGATGCTGAAGCTCGCCGCGCAGTCCGACCGGCCGCGCTGAGCGCTGCGCGATGTTGCTTGCCGACTTCCCCCCGCTCTTCCTGCGCGTGTTCGCGCTGCTGTTCGGTCTCGTCTGGGGCAGCTTCCTCAACGTCGTGATCCACCGGCTTCCGCGCGGGATGAGCCTCGTGCACCCGCCCTCGCACTGCCCAGCCTGCCGGACGCCCATCGCCGCTTACCGGAACGTGCCGGTACTCGGCTGGCTCTTCTTGCGCGGACGCGCGAGCTGCTGCGGTGCCCCGATCTCGGCGCGCTATCCGTTCGTCGAGCTGTGCGGCGGCATCCTGTCGGTCGCGGTCCTCGAGTCGGTCGTGTTCGCGCTGCCGCCGGGCGCGGCCGCGGTGCACGCCCTGATGGTGTACCTCGCGCACCTCGCGCTCGTGCTCGGCTTGCTCGCCGCCGCGTTCATCGACCTCGAGCACATGATCATCCCGGACACGGTGAGCCTCGGCGGCGCGCTGCTCGGACTCGCCACGAGCCCGGTCCGGGATCTGCCCTGGATCGATTCGCTCCTCGGCGGAGCGGTCGGCTTTGCGATCGTCTACGTCCCATTCGATCTCGTGTACGGCAGGCTGCGTGGCAAGCCCGGGATGGGCCTCGGCGACGCGAAGCTCCTCTTGTGTGCAGGGACCTGGTTTGGGGCCCAGGGCGCGCTCTTCGTGCTCGGCGCGGGGGCGATCCAGGGCACGGTCGCGACCCTCGTCATGCTCCTCTTCGGGCGACGGCCGGAAGAGCCGGAGGCGGTGAAGCGCGAGCGCGAGGAGCTCCTCGCCGAGCTCGCGACGCTGAGCCCCGAGGAGCGCGCGGAAGTCGAACGCGAGCTCGCCCTCGATCCCCTCGCCGACGAACCCGAGGAGGGGCTCGGTAAGGCGCGCATCGCCTTCGGACCGTTCTTGATCCTGGCGATGCTCGAGTGCGTGCTGCTCGGCCGAGAGCGGATCTTCGCGTGGATCCTCGAACCATGAGGCTCGCCCTGGTGGTTGGCCTGCTCGGTCTTTCGGGCTGCGTCGCCGCGGTCGCCGTGCCCGACGAGGCGCTGCACGGCGGCGACGGCTTCGTCGCCGTACCCTACCCTCCGCCCGTCGCGCGGGTCGAGCAGCTGCCTCCGCGGCCGAGCGCGCGCGCGGTGTGGCTCGACGGCAGCTGGGAGTGGACGGGTTCGGGCTACGAGTGGCAGCGCGGTCGCTGGGCCGAGCCGCCCCCCGGCGGGACTCGCCATGCCTCGGGCGGCATCGTGCGTTCGCCCACGGGCGCGCTCTACTACTATCCGACGCGATGGTACCGAGCCGATGGCCAACCATTGACCCCCGTCAACCCATGACCACGAGCCTCCTACGCCGCCTTCTCGTCGCCGCACTCGCTGCGCTCGCCCTGGCCGGGTGCGAGCGACCGATCGAGTGCACCTCGGAGGTGACCGATGGCTCGACGTCGAAGCGCGCGAGCGTGCGCGGCGCGATCGGGGAGGCCGAGCCGGGAGTCCGCCGCCGCGCGCTTGGTGCCGCGTGCGAGAAGCTGTGCGAGGGGCGCACCGTCGGAGGCTGCGTCGCGCGTTGCCAGATCGACGTCGACGTGGGCAAGCTCGGTGGACGCACGCGCTGCTCTCGGTGACGGTCGAGGCCGTGCTATGGCGTCGGCATGCAGATCCCGACGCACGTCTTCCGTGAGTACGACATCCGCGGCGTCGCCGACGTCGACCTCGGCGACGAGCTCGTGACCGCGATCGGTCGCGCCCTCGCGACCGAGCTTCGCGAAGTCGGGAGCACACCGCCCGAGGCCACGATCCGCGTGGCGGTCGCGCGCGATTGTCGCCTCTCGAGCCCGCGCCTCTTTGCCGCCCTGACGCGCGGTCTCATGGAATCCGGGGCCGACGTGATCGAGCTCGGGGTGGGACCGACGCCGCTGCTCTACTTCGCCGCGCACCATCTCCGCACGGATGGTGCGGTCATGATCACGGGGAGCCACAACCCCGCCGAGGACAACGGCTTCAAGATGATGCGCGGTACCGGCGCGCTCTACGGTGACGCGGTCCGGGGGCTCCGCGACCGGATCGAGCGCGGCGCGTTTGCGACGGGTCCGCTCGGAACGCTGACGTCCGAGGACGTGAGCGACGCGTACGTCGAGGCGGTGGTCGCGAGGAGCCGGTTCGAGCGGACGCCGAGTGATCTCAAGGTCGTCCTCGACGCCGGCAACGGCGCCGCCGGCCCCCTGTCCTTGCGGGTGTTCGAGGCACTCGGCCTGCGCGTCGATCCGATGTTCTGCGAGATGGACGGCACCTTTCCGAACCACCACCCCGATCCCACGGTCGAGGAGAACCTCGAGGCGCTGCGTGCGCGGGTGCTCGCGACGGGCGCGCAGCTCGGCATCGCCTTCGATGGCGACGGCGATCGCGTCGGCGTGATCGACGAGGCGGGCGGCGTCGTGTGGGGTGACAAGCTGATGGTGCTGTTCTCGCGCGGCGTGCTGGCAGAGCATCCGGGGGCGGCGATCCTCGGCGAGGTGAAGTGCTCGCAGACGCTGTTCGACGACATCGCGAAGCACGGCGGGCGGCCCATCGTCTCGCGGACGGGGCACTCGCTCATCAAGAAGCGCATGAAGGAAGAGGGGGCGCTCCTGGCCGGCGAGATGAGCGGCCACATTTTCTTCGCGGACCGTTACTTCGGCTTCGACGACGCGATTTACGGGGCGGTCCGCGTGCTCGAGATCGTGGCGCAGACCGGCAAGAGCCCGCGCGAGCTGCTCGCCGACGTGCCGCGGACCGCGGCGACCCCGGAGCTGCGCGTCAGCTGCCCGGACCGCATCAAGTTCGAGGTCGTGGCGCGGGTGCTCGAACACTACCGCCGCACGCACGACGTGATCGACGTCGACGGCGCGCGCATCCTATTCGGAGACGGCGCCTGGGGGCTCTGCCGCGCGTCGAACACCGGCGCGATCCTCGTCCTTCGCTTCGAGGCCCGCACCGACGAACGCCTCCACACGATCCGGGCGGAGGTGGAGGCCGTGGTCTCGAAGGCCGTCTCGGAGCTCGCGAATTGACGCGCGACCGCGCCGAGGAAGCGGGCGACGCGAACGAGCCCTGGACGATCGCGCGGGTCTTGCGCTGGTCGGCCGACGACCTGAAGCAGCGGGGCTCGACGAGCCCTCGCCTTGATGCCGAGCTCCTGCTCGCGCGGGTGCTCGGCTGCGATCGCGTGCGGCTCGTCATCGACGCGATGCGGCCACTCGCGACCGAGGAGCTCCTCGCCTACCGGGAGCTTCACAAGCGACGGCGGCGCGGCGAGCCGGTGGCCTACCTGCTCGGCGAGCGCGAGTTCCACAGCCGAACGTTCGTGGTCGACCGGCGGGCGCTCGTGCCTCGACCCGAGACCGAACACCTCGTCGAGGTCGCCCTGGAACGCACACGCGACCGCAGCCTGTCGGCCCGCGTCCTCGACCTCTGCACGGGCTCCGGCTGCGTCGCCATCACGGTGAAGAAGGAGCGACCGACCAACTCGGTCCACGCGAGCGACACTTCGCCCGGGGCCCTCGCCGTCGCCCGCGAGAACGCGCTGAGGCTCGGAGCGCTCGTGGCCTTCGTGGAGTCCGATGGGTTCGCCGCGCTCGGGCACCTCGCCGGAAAGCTCGACCTCGTCACCGCGAACCCGCCCTACATTCCGGATGCGAACCACGCGACCTTGCCGATCGACGTCCGTGACTTCGAGCCGAGGTTGGCGCTCACCTCCGGACCGGAGGGGCTCGACGTGACGCGCCGGATCGTCTCGGAAGCGCCACGAATGCTCGCGCCGGGCGGCCTGCTCGCGATCGAGATCGATGCGCCGAGCGCCGCTGCGGTCGTCGCGCTCTTCAACGCCGCAGGATTTCGGGAAGTTCAGGTGACGCGCGACTACGCGGGCCGCGACCGGATCGTCTCGGGTCGGCGCGGGTGACGGCGGGACGCGCCGCGGATTGCTTTACCGGTCGCGACCCGCGAGGTTAGGTTCCCGGGCATGGTCGACGACGGCGGAAAGGGTCAGGGCGTGCATCGGCAAGCGGGCAAGCGCGGGCGCCTTCGTGTGCGGCGCCTCGACCTTCAGAGGACCCTCTTTCTGCTCCCGAACCTGATCACGCTCTCGAGCGTCTTCTGCGGCTTCTACTCGATGGTGACCGCGAGCAAGGCGGCGAACGAAGACGACTTTTACCGCGCCGGGATGCTGATCGTGTTCGCGATGTTCTTCGACATGCTCGATGGGCGCGTGGCCCGGGCGACGAAGACACAGAGCGCCTTCGGCCTTCAGATCGACTCGCTCGCCGACGTGGTCTCGTTCGGGGCGGCGCCGGCGCTGCTCGTCTATCATTTCAGCCTCGCGCGCCTCGGTCTCCTCGGGCTCGTCGGCAGCTTCCTCTATGTCGCGTGCGGCGCGGTGCGGCTTGCGCGCTTCAACGTGCTGTCGATGGACGCGAGCGGCGCGCCGGCTCGACCGAGCAAGTTCATCGTCGGACTCCCGACCCCGGGCGCCGCCGGGATCCTCGTCTCGCTCGTGATCGCGAATGCCGCGGTACAGGGAGCCCTCGGGGCACCGCGACACGCTGGGACGATCCTCGCCGTGACGCTCGGCCTCGCGTTCTTGATGGTCTCGACCGTGCGGTTTCGCAGCTTCAAGGAGCTGAAGCTCAACCTCCGGACGGGCTTGCTGGTCGGCTTCGTGGTCACGTCGAGCCTCGTCGTCTTGACACAACTCAAGCCAGCGTTCCTCCTCGTCTGGCTCCTGGGCTGCTACGTTGCCCTCGGTGTCGCCGAGTCCCTCTGGTCGCTCTCGACCCGTCGGCGCGCCACCCGCGTCGGCGAGGACTCCTCGATCACGCCCGAGCCGTGACCACGACGCTCTTCGTTCCACACGCCCGCCTCGAGGGGCTCGTCGACGCCCGCGCGGTCGAGCTCGCAGGCTCGCGCCTCACGCTGACCCACGCCGGCGGCAGCTACCTCGTCGAGGAGGCCGTTCGCGTGCTCCGCGAGGTCGCGACGGGCGAAGACCCACGGCAGCTCGTCGGTACGGTGCAGCGACGGAGCACCCTCACCGAGGAGTGCGCGGGCGAGCTGCTCGGCGAATCGCTGCTGGTCGAGGACTCCGCGTACGAGATCGTATCGGGCGTTTTGCTCGTCGCGGAGCAGCCCTTCGTGCCCGGCCCGAGCGGCGTCGGGGAGCGTGCGTTCTGGGCCGCGCTCGCCGTCGCCGGGCGCCGAGTTTGAGGGCGGCCCGGCTTTGCACTACGCTCGAGATCACGATGTCGACGTCGAGCCTCGTCTGCTTCAGCGCCGCGGTGCTGTCGTACCTGGCCGCGTCGGGGCTGTTCTACTGGAACGTCGTCAAGTCACGTGATCCGCGCGCGCGCTCCGCTGGCCCCAAGGTGCTCGCCCTGGCGACGCTGGCCCACGCCGCCTACATCACCATCGCGAGCGCGGTCGCGCACGTCTGCCCGGTGCACTCGCTGCAGTTCATGCTCTCCCTCGCGTCGCTGCTCGCGTCGACGAGCTATCTCGCGGCGCGGCGCTGGGCGAAGATCGACGCGCTCGGGCTGGTCGTGGCTCCCCTCGGACTCGTCCTCACGCTCGGGACCTTCTTCCTCGCGAGCCCTCAGCCTGGTCGCCGCCTGCCTGCGAGCTTCATCGGCCTGCACGTCTTCGCGAGCCTCGCGGGCTTCGCGATGTTCCTGCTCGCATGCGGCGCGGCGGTGCTCTACCTCGTGCAGGAGCGCCGGCTGAAGTCGAAGCGCCTCCCGGAGGGCGGCCTCCCTGCCCTCGACTCCCTCGACCGAGCGGTGCATCGCTTCCTCGTCGCGGGGTTCCCGCTGCTGACGCTCGCGGTGGTCACCGGCACGGTGTGGGCAAAGACGCTCGAGGTCGGCTCCGCTCAAGAGATCTTGCGCAACGTGCTGAGCTACACCACCTGGCTGCTCTTCGCGGGCGTGCTCGCGCTACGGGTGGTCGCGGGCTGGCGAGGTCGCCGCGCGGCCTACGGGACGGTCGCGGGCTTCGCGTGCGTTCTCGTGGTCCTCGCGCTCTACGTCGTGCGGCCGCTCCTCGCCCACGGAGGCGTCTAGCGTGCTCGTCATCGGCCTCTCCCATCACACGGCGCCGATCGCCGTGCGCGAGCGACTCGCCGTCAGCGGCGACGCCCGGCGCGACTTGCTCGCTCGGTTGGCGCGCCTCGACGGCGTGGCGGAGGTCGTGCTCGTCTCGACCTGCAATCGCGTGGAGATCTTTGCCACGCCGACCGCCGACGGCCGCGATGAGGTCGTGACGGCGGGGCTGACCGCGGTGCTCGCCGAGGTCGGCGGACGCGACGTCATCCCGCACCTGCGCACGATGACCGAGCTTGCCGCCATCCGGCACCTGTTTCGCGTCGCGAGCTCGCTCGACTCGCTCGTCGTCGGGGAGCCTCAGATCCTCGGACAGCTGAAGGACGCCATCCGCCTCGCTCAGGAACTCCGGACCGTGGGGCCACGGCTCGCGCCGGTGCTGCGCCACGCGATCCAGGTCGCGAAGCGCGTCCGGACCGAGACGGAGATCGGCAGCGGCCAGGTGTCGGTCCCTTCCGTCGCGGTCGATCTTGCCCACCGGATCTTCGAGAGCTTCGCCGGGCACGTCGCCTTGCTCGTCGGGGCGGGAGAGATGGCGGAGGCTGCGGCCAAGCTGCTCGCGCGCCACGGCGCAAACCTGATCGTCGTCAATCGAAGTGCGGACCGCGGCGCCGAGCTCGCGGGCTCGGTCGGCGGCACGCCGCGCCGCTGGGAGGAGCTGACCGAGGCTCTCATCGAGGCCGACATCGTCGTCACGTCGACCGCGAGCCCTCGCCCGGTGATCACGCGGGAGATCGTGAAGGCTGCGTGCAAGAAGCGCCGCGGTCGGAGCTTGTTTCTCATCGACATCGCGGTCCCGCGCGACGTCGCGCCCGACGTCAATGACCTGGAGAACGTCTACCTCTACGACATCGATGACCTCTCGCGTGCCGTCGCCCAGTCACTCGCGGTGCGCGCGGTTGAAGCCGAACGGGGCGAGGCCATCGTCCAGGAGGAGACCCGGAGCTTTGTCGCGCGGCGCTCGCAGGACGCCGTGAAGCCTGTCGTCGTGGCCCTTCGGGAGCGGGTGCGCGGCGCCTTCGCCGCCGAGCTCGAACGCAGCCTGAAGGGACGCCTGAAGCACCTCGGTCCCGCAGATCGCGAGAGCCTCGAGGCGATGGCCGACGCCGCCGTGAACAAGCTCCTCCACGGCCCGACCACCCAGCTGAAGGCGCTGGCGATGCAGCAGCGGAGCGACGAGGCCGTCTTGTTGCTGAAGGAGCTTTTCGCGCTGGAGGAGGCGATGCAGGCGACCGACGATTTGAGGATCGAGCTCGGTGACGACGAGCCCAACTCGTCGAACGGCGACGACCCCCGACGAGCGGTGGCACGATGAAGATCGTCCTCGCGACCCGACGCTCGAAGCTCGCGCTCGCTCAGGCGCGGGCCTACGTCCGCAGCCTCATCGCGAAGAACCCAGGCCTCGAGATCGAGGAGCTGCACGTGGTGACCTCCGGCGACCGCATCCAGGACCGCTCGCTCCAGGAGATCGGCGGCAAGGGCCTCTTCATCAAGGAGATCGAGGAGGCGCTGCTCGACGGGCGCGCCGACTTCGCGGTGCACTCGATCAAGGACGTCCCGGCGGAGCTGGCGCCGGGGCTCTTCCTCGGTGCGATCCCGCGCCGCGAGGATCCGCGCGACGTACTCGTCACGCGCGGCGGCGGACTGGACGCATTGCCGAACGGCGCGCGGGTCGGGACGTCGAGCATGCGGCGGGCCTTGCAGCTCAAGCTCGCCCGCCCGGATCTCGTGACGGAGCCGCTGCGCGGCAACGTCGACACGCGCCTCCGCAAGCTGGAGGACGGGACCATCGACGCGATCGTCCTCGCCTACGCGGGGCTGCGGCGCCTCGATCTCGGCGCACGTGCGAACGAGCTCTTCGCGCCCGAGGCGATGCTGCCTGCCGTCGGTCAAGGCGCCCTCGGCATCGAATGCCGCGAGGACGACGCGCGCATGCAGGGCGTGCTCGCGACGACCGACGACGTCGACACGCGCATCGCGGTCGAGGGCGAGCGCGCGTTCATGCGCGCGGTCGGTGGCAGCTGTCAGCTGCCGGTGGCGGCGTACTGCGTGCTCGGCGCGACCGACCTCCACCTGCGAGGCCTCCTCGCCGACGCCGACGGCTCGAACGTCCGACGCGGCGAGCGACGCGCCCCGCGACCGTCCGATCCCCTCGAGGCACGCCAGGTTGCCACCGCGCTCGGTGAGGAGCTCGGCGCGGCGTTGCGCTGACCCGAGGGCACACACCGATGATGACCGACGGCGTCGGACCGAGACAGACCCACGCGAGTTGTCGCACGATCCCGCGTCAGTTGCAGAGCGACTTGCAGTCGGGGTTGCCGGTGCGCAGGCAAGTCAATCCGGGGAGCGACTCGACGATCGGCGTGAACGTGCCCTTGCGGGTGTCGTACCAGAAGGCGTCGCTGAGCCGACCGCAGTCGCTGTCGCCGCCGAAGACCACGAAGGCCTCACCCGAGGGCAGCGGCGCAAACGCAAACGCGCTGCGGCGCTCGACGCTCGCGGTCGCCGGCGTGACGAAATCGGCAGGAAAGTCGCACTGCCCGCTTGGCGGCGCGTTGAAGACGTCGCCGCCGATGGAGACTTGCCAAGCGAGTCCCTCGGTGGCCGCGCCAAGATCGAGGGTGAGCAGATCGTTGCGGTTGCCGAGCGCATCGCCGCCGTTGACGTCGTCGTGACCGCCGAACGCGTGGAGCCGCGGGGCCTCGGAGCCATCGCCGGTCCGCAGCGCGAGCCCGAGCTTGATGCGCCCGAAGTCGTGAGCCGCCGGGAGGCTCGCAGGCAGCGGTGCCCAGGTGCTGGACGCGATGTCGAACACGTGTAGATCCTCGAAAAATGGCCCAAGGAACGCGTTCGCATCGCCTCCGAACGCGACGTAGAGCTTGTGCCGCTCCGGATCGACGGTGAGCGCGTGAAACAGGCGCGCCGACGGCACGGGACCGCTCGCCTTGATCTTGGTCCAGACGTTGTCGCGCAGATCGAGCACGTGAAGCTCGTTCGAGGGGACGAAGTTGAGCGCCGACGTCGACGTCGTGCCGCCGAAGACCCAGAGCGTGTCTCCGTCGAGCGCCATCGCGGCGTTCGCGCGCGGCGTCGGCGGGGTACCGGTGGTGGCGAGCTCCATCCACGCCCGCGTGCTGCGGTCGAAGGACCAGACGTCGTTGAAGAGCGTGTAATTGCCGGTCTTTCCGCTCGCTCGGAAGCGACCACCGAACAAGAGCGCCCGTCCGCGGCTCGGATCGTCGACCATCGAGTGGCGCGCACGCGGGCTCGGACCCGTCACTGCGAGGTTCGTCCACGCGCCGCAGCCGACGTCGAGGATCCAGGTGTCGCCGACATGCTCGCGCTTGGGGGTGTCGCCGCAGACGACGATGGCCTCGTCGCCGCCGAACATGACGAGCTCTCGACCGTCCGACGAGAGGGCCGCCGCCACGTCGGCACGCGCCGAGGGGATGGGTCCCGTCGGGAGGGTCGTGTCGAGACAGGTCGGGCGTGACGAGGGCAGCGTGACCGGAGCGCCACCGCTTCCGGACGAGCCCCCCGAGGGCTCGGTCTCGACGTTCGAGTCCGCGCCGCAAGCACCGAGGGCCAGTGCCACCGCCAAGGTCATCCATGCGCGCATGGGCGTAAGGTTAGCGCAAACCGAGGGGGACGCGCCCGCCACGAAGCTCGACGACATGCTCAGGGCTCAATGCGGACGCGCACGATGCGGTCGCCTTCGACGAGCGCATCCCAAGGGCCGGTGGCGTCACCGAGCCAGGCGTACTGGCCGTCGAGCTGCGGCTGATCCGAGAGCGCGACGAAGAACTGACTCGAGCCCGTATCGCGCCCCGCGAGGGCCATACCGACCGAGCCCTTGCGAAAGCGCTGAGGGGACGTCTCGCAGGCGAGCGGCGGCCGGTCCTTCGGACCACCGAACCCATCGCCGCTGGGCGAGCCGACCTGGACGACGAAGCCGGGCACGACGCGATGCAGCAGCAGGCCGTCGTAGAACCCCTCGCGCGCGAGATCGCGCAGGCGCGTGACCGCGATCGGAGCTTGCGTCGGGTCGAGGTTGAGGCGCAGCTCGCCGCCCTCGGTCTCGAGGACGATCGTGACAGGTGAGGCGGCGAGTCGCTCGACCTCCGCGGGCTCCGGAAGGCCGGCTTCGGCCGCCGTGCACGTGGCCCTGGCGTCGCCGCCGAGCAACTGCGCGAGAGCCTTGGCCGCGCGCTCGCGAACGAGCGGATGGCCCGCACGACAGAGGGTCGTCAGCGGTTCACGCGCCTCGTCGGCGAGGACCGCGCCCGCCGCGTCCACGACGTCGAGCAGCACCTCGACGTCGTGCTTGAACCCGGGATCGGTGAGCGCCGCGGCGAGCGCCTTGCCCACCGCGCGCGCGCCGGATCGACGCTCCTTGCGCGCCTTCGTGCGCTCGCCATCGTCGCGTGACCGCACGCGATCGGGGTGCTTGACGAGGACCTCCGCCGCAGCGGCCGCGACACTACCCTGGTGCGACTCGAGCGCGGCGACGAGGAGCGCCTCGGGATCCGCGAGCTCCGGGTGGTTCGCGATCGCGCGGATCGCGGCGGCGCGGGCAAGGAGGTCTTCGCCCGTCGCGTACGATTGAAAGGCGCGCAGGCGCTTGCCCGTGAGCTCCGAGTCCCCGAAGGTGATCGCGGCGACCATCGCGCGCGCACCGAAGAGACCCGTCCCGGGCGCGTTCTTCGCCGCGGTGCGATCGCACGAGGTCAGGAGGACGTAGTTGAAGTCGCGCTCGGCCACGAGCCGCGCCGCCGAGCACCGAAGCTGACTCACGCGCCGCACGAGCGACGGCGGTGCGTCCGCCGGAACCTCGAGCTTCGCGAGTCGGTCGAGCGGCAGCCGCGCACCCTCGATTTCGGTCAGCGCGTCGAGCGTCGCGAGGAGCGGCGCAAACTCCGCACCCTCGATGGTCGGCAGCTTCGTCGCGTTCCCCGTGTCGGGGACGAGCGTGGCGAGGACGATGCGGAGGCCGCGCTGGCCGGCTGCGCCGAGTCGTGCGAGAGCACGAACGGCCTCGACGCGCTCGAGCGGGGTGGCAGCGTCGACGTTGCGCGCCAGCTCGACCAGCGTGGGGACGGCGGCCTCGTCGGTTCGCCCGAGCGCACGGATCGCGTGGATGCGCGCTTCACCGGCATCGGCGAGGCGCGCCACCGCGACGTCACGGGTGCGGGGCACGACGCTCGGCGGCAGGTGCGTCGCGCGCGCGAGCGGCCCGAGCGCGAGCGGCCAGGGCTTCGCGCTCGCATTGCCGGCGGCGAGCTCGAGTAGACCTATCGCCGTCTCCTCGCGCATGCGCCCGCGGGTCGCAGCGACGTCGCCGATCCCGAGCAGCGCATCCTCGGAGCCGGCCCCGCGCCCACCCGCCCAGTCGAGCAGCGCCCGCTCGGAGAGCTCGGCGGCGCAGCGACCGACGGCCCTCGCGACGGCGCCGAGCGCGAGCGCCTCCGGTTCGCGGAGCTCTCGTCCGCGCAAGCTCGTCGCACGCGACATGAGCGCGGAGACGGTCGCCTCGCGCTGCGCCGCGCAGACGTCACCGAGTCCGAGGGCGGTGAAGGACACGACGACGCCGTCCTCGTCGCTCAACAGCGAGAGGAGCCTCTCGCGGTCGCCGGGAGCGCGTAGCCGAGCCAGGGCACGAGCGGCGGCGCGTCGGACCTCGACGTCGCGCGCCGCGAGATCCGCCGGAAGGACGGCTCCCACCTTGCGCGTGACCTCGGCGCGACGGAGTGCTCCTTGACGCACGGGGTCCTCCGGAGCCGCGGCGTCCGTGGGCGCTGCCGAAGCACCCGGCGCGGCCGACGTCGCGGGCTCGCTCGATGGCGCCGGCTCGGAGGACGCCGTCGGGGCAGCCGTCGAGGTCGATCCCGCAGGGCACCCGAGCGGGAGCAGCGCGAACGCGAGGAGCCACGGTCTTGCGCGCACGGCTCGTGCTACCCCATTCCTTCGCGCGTCGCCAAGAGACGCGCGTCCCGGACGGCCGCGATCCTCTCCTTGATCCATGTCAATGGCGTAGCAGCGGGACCCTCGAGCCAGGTGCTCGGCGGCGCCGCGACGACGAGGCCCGTGCGGCGGAAGGCCGCGAGCGCGCGGGGAAGGTGCCATCGGCACGTCGCGAGCATGACGCCATCGATGCCCCGCGCGCGGAGGAGTTCTGCCGAGAAGAGCGCGTTCTCGACGGTGGAGTGAGACCGCGGCTCGAGCCACACCTCGGCGTCGGGCGCGAGGATCCGCAGCTGCGCGGCCATCACCTCGGCCTCGCGAACGCCGTCCCAGACCCGTCCGCCCGACGCGAGGATGCGCGTCGACACGTGGGCGGCATGCGCGCGCGCCGCCAGCGCGAGGCGGCGCGCGAGCGCGGGCGAGGGCCGACCGTCACGTACCCGGCAGCCGAGCGCGACGATCGCCCCGATCCCCTCGAGCGGTGCGCGACAGGTCACGACGACGCGCCGAGCCCGAGCCTGTCGCGGAGCTCCGCGTCGATGGCGCCGAGCCGGGCGCGCGGCAAGTTCTCCCCGAGGACGAGCTCCTCGCCGAGCGCGGTGCGAAGCACCAGGCGCCGCGAGTGCGGATCGCAGCAAAGCTGACGGATCTGAGCGAGGGGGACCTGCATCCCCGCACGCCACGGCAGCGGCCCGTGGAGGATCCGCAACGCCCCCTCCTCGATCGCGAGGGTCGTCGCGTTGAAGATCTGCGCGACGAGCGAATAGACGAGGCCGACCGAGGCGAGCGCCATCGTCGCGCGATGGACGGACTGGAACTGGCCTTCTCGCGTCGCGATCGCCCCGAGAACCGCGACGAACCCGAGGACGGAGAGCACGTAGACCGGGTGCAAGCGCTCCCGCCAGCTGAGGTGAACGACGCGGTCGGAATTCATCGGCAGGTGAAGCCTACTTCACCCGCCCCAAAGGGCCACGCCCGCGGCTTGGGACGCCGCACGACCCGGACCCGCCGAGGGCCCGACCGAGGGGACGGCAAATTCGGCCAGCTGGCCAACATTGAAATGACAATCGCTCCTCAGAGCCTCTCTTTGTTGAAATTAAACTGCCAATCGTCTATCCGATGGGCTCCACAAAGCCAGCCAGCTGGCCGATGAGGTTCACATGCGCTACGCCTCGCTCCTTGCGCTCACCTCCACGTTCATGCTGCTCGCCGTCGCCTGCGCCCAGGCGGGAAGCGGCGACTCCGACGGCGCCGACGGCGGTGATGACCTCGACGCTCTCCAGACGGCGGTGGGCGTCGGAGGCGGCGGCGCGGTGTCCAGCTCCAGCGCGGTGACGGTCGGCGGCAGCGGCACGGGGGGCTCGACCGTGACCGTCGGCGCCACGAGCGGCAGCGGCGGCGCGACGGTGACGGTCGGGGTCGCCACGGTGAGCGTGGCAGCGAGCACCGTGGCGTCGACCTCCGCCTCGACGGCGGCCGTCACCGTGGGTGTCGGATCCGCGTCCAGCTCGTCCACGGGCTCTGGCGGGGGCTTTCCGACTCCGGCGTGCGATCACGACGTCTGCACCGAGGGGGGACCTCTGAAGCCGAGCTGCGACGGGTGCTCGTCGAGCGTGTGCGCCGCCGACGCCTACTGCTGCAACAATGCCTGGGACCAGATCTGCATCGGTGCGACGGCGAAGCACTGCCCGAGCGATCCATGCGGCCTCGTGGGGTCATCGAGCGCGTCGTCCAGCTCGAGCGGCGGCGGCGGCGGCGGCATTCTCCCCGGGGATTTGCTGATCACGGAGATCATGAACAACCCGGCCAAGGTGCTCGACACCAAGGGCGAGTGGTTCGAAATCCGCAACACGACCAAGGCCCCCATCGACCTCATGGGGCTCGTGATCCGACACCAGCTCGTGTCGGTCGATCCGAAGGCCGTCGAAGCGGTCGCCAAGTCGGTCATCGTCCCGGCCGGCAGTTACGTCGTGCTCGGAAATAACGGCGATTTTGCGACGAATGGCGGAGTCAAGGTGGACTATGTCTATTCGAGCAAGGTCGTCCTCAACAACACGAAGGACCACGTCGCGCTCGAGACGGCGGACGTCCCCGCGGTGACCATCGACGCGTCGACCTACGACACGGCGAAGCTCGACGTTTCGGGCAAGTCGCGCTCGCTCGATCCGTCCGTGATGACGATGTCCGGCAACGACGACGACACGAATTTCTGTGCCGCGAAGACCCTCATCGCTGGAAGCACCGACACGGGCACGCCTGGCAAGCTCAACGACTCCTGCAAGTGACCGCTCAGGCGCGCGGCCAGTCATCGAGGCCGCCGCCGAGCGCCAACCACAGGTCGGTCAGCTCCTCCGGAATCGGGGCCGAGGCCTCGAGGGTGGGTAGCTCGATGCGCGCGCAGTGGAGCGCGATCCGCTCGACGGCGAGCACACGCCCATCGGCGGAAGCCACGCTGGTCGCGCCACCGTAGAGCCGGTCACCCAAGAGTGGCGCCCCAGCGTGGGCGGCGTGCGCACGGAGCTGATGCATCCGACCGGTCGCAGGGCAGAGCTCGAGAAGCGTGGCGCGAGCCCGAGCGATGACGCGAAACCGCGTGAGCGCCGGGACGGCGTCGCGTCCGCCGACGCGTGCGAGCTCACGACCGACACGATCGCGGCCACGACCGAGGGGCGCCGACCACGCTCCGTCGTCGGGAAGCTCACGACCGAGCGCCACCGCGAGGTAGGTCCGCTTCACCTGACCCTGCGCGCGCCACTCCTCGAAGCGCCGGCTCGCGTCCCGCCCGAGGCAGCAAGCAATGACGCCGCTGACCTGGGCATCAAGGCGCGTCGAAGCGTGCACGTGCCCGCCCCCGAGCCGCCGGATCAGCTCGCTCACCACCGAGTCCTCACCCTGGCGCGTCGTCTCGCTCGCGAGTCCGGCGGGCTTCGAGGCGAGGACGACCCCGTCGCGCTGTCCGAGGACCTCGAGCGCGTCGGTACGACCCTCGCGGAGCGGGTAGACATCGACCCGATCGCCGGGCTCGATGGCGTCGGGAGGTGACGCCGGGCGCCCATTCAGGAAGATCCGGCAGCGCACGACGGGAGCCACCGTGGCGAGGAGCCCCGCGATCGTGTCGGGATCGCCGGGCTGCACGACCCATCCAAGCGTCGGTCTCACGAGCGCGGCGAAGCCCCCGAAGGAGTCAAGCGCTGCACGAGTCCGCGGGTGCCGTCGATGCGAACGCGATCGCCGACGCCAAACCACGTCACGGCACCTTCGAGGCTGAAGACCGCCGGAACCCCGAGCTCGCGCAGCGACTCCGCGACGGGCGAGAGTGCTCCCCCGGTCTCGCAGAGCGCACCGCCTACGAGAAAACACGCGGGGATCGCCGCCACGTCGAGGGCGCGCGCGACGACGATGCCGGAGGACGTCGCCGCGTCGGGTACCTCGAGCGACGAGACCACGCCGTCGATCACGCCGGAGCTCACGCCGATCCCTCGCTGCGCTTCGTTCGCAGAGCTGGCGTCCGACCGCTCCGCGCTCGCGAAGCCACCGAGACGCTCGACTTCGGTCTCGCGCACCAGGAGGCTCGCCTCGTGATCGTGCAGGAGCACGGCGCTCGCGAGCTCGGGGCGACCACCCCGAAACGCCGCGACGACCCGCTCGAACGGGCACGCGAAGACGGCGCCGCCCCTCACCGCGGGCTCGATCCTCCGCAGTCGTCGGTCGGCGTCGAGCGCCACCGCCCGAGCGAGCGCGAGCACGCGCAAGAGCGACCTCTCGTAGCTCGCTCGCTCCCGCGCGAGGCGCCGAGCACGCTCGACGAGGGAGCGTACGAGGCTGCGCTCCGCGAACCCGAGGTCGGGCTCATGGCGGGCAAGCTCGGCGTCGGCGCGCGCGCGTACCCGCTCCTGGGCCACCTCCACGGCGACCCGCGCCAGCCCATCCTGCGCGAGCCACCGGTCGACGAGCTCGAGCACGGACCGAGGGTCGTCGCTCCAGCGCGCGACCTCGAGATCGAACGGGCGTGGTGCCACGTCTCCGTAGCTCGACAGGAACTGGCCGAGCGCCCCCCTCGCCGGGCCATCGGGGAGGGCCGCAAGTGAGGCGACGCCTGCCCGTATCGCGGCCCGCGCGGGGGCGTCGTCGCGCACGACGTCGACGACGCGGGCGAGCGCCAGGGTCATCGACGCGCCGAAGGTGCCGCCGGCACCGCTCGTGGCGAGGAGCGCGCTCGTGAGTTCGCTCGACGGGGACCGACGAGCGAGTATGGCACCGAGCGCCAGCAGGGCGCTCAGCTGCGCGGCGATCACGTGCGACCAGAGCTCGACGACCCGGCCGACGACCTCCTCGACGCGCAGGAACGTCGTCGCCATGCCGTCGGTCGGCAGGAGCCCGAGGTCGAGCTCTCCGAGCGCCCGGATGTCGCGTTGCAGCTCCCGCTGAAGCAGGCCGCACTCCCGGTCGCCCTTGAATTGACGAAACGCAAGCGCTCCAAGATGCAGCGCGCCGCGAAGCGGACGCTTGCCCATGCTCGCACCTCGCGAGAGCCCGGCAAGGACCTCGATGCTGCCGGTGCCGATCGCCCCGAGCAGCGCCGCCGGCGGGAGACCGGGCAAGTCGCGCGTCGCCGCCAGCACCGCAGGAAGGCTGAGGGCGACGCGACCGCCGCGCACCCGCACGAGCTGTCTTGGCTCGTCCTTCGTCGCGCCGAGGGTCGCGAGGGCCCCCGCCGCCGCGCGCTCAGCCGCGACCCCGAGCATCGAGCGAGACAGTGTCCCGAGCGGCATCGCTCGAGCGCGGCCGGGCAACAGCTCGAGCCAGCCCGCGGCGGCGTCGCGCTGCCGGCTCGATGCCCCAGCCTCCTTGACATCGATCACGGACAACGTGGGCGGCTCCGCGTCGCCCACGGCAACGGTGAGGACGACCGGATACCCGAGGGCACGCTCCGCTTGCGCGGCAAGCGCCACGAGGCGCGCCTCCTCTGGCTCATCGCGGCGCACGCGCTCCGTCCGGTCAGGGTCAGGCTCGCTGGAGGCCAAGCTCGCGTCATAGGACGCTGGAAGGCCGGCAGCCCCTGCGCTCCTCGAGCCTTCGGGAGCTCGCAGGACTCGAAAGGTGTCGCCTCCGGGCGCGCGGCGTGGCGCGACGACGAGGACGCGCGCGCCTGGAACACACCGCTCCACGACGAGCGCGAGGGACGGGTCGCGAAGCCCGAGCTCGGCGAACCACGCGACCTGAAGAGGCGTCACCGACGCGGCGAGGACCCTTCGAATCGCGGCGAGCAGCGACCCGACGTCGGGCGCGGCGCGCTCGGCATGGCTCCACCGCTCGACGAGGTCGCCGGGAATGCCCTCGGCGCCGACGACGCTCGCCCGGACGCGAAACCCCGAGGCCGCTGCCTCGACGCGACACAATCCCTCGAGCTCGCGAGACAGCCTCTCGCTCGGCGGCGCCGCGAGCAGCTCGTCGTGTGCGCGGCCGCAGCGCTCGTCACCGCCTGGCGTGCCACTCGCACGGATGAGCCCGCGGAGCTCGAGCCGGGCATCGAGCGCGCCGGCGAGCGCGCGCGCCGGGAGACACCAGCCTTCGACGACGGGAAGCCCCGCCTCGAGCAGCTGCGCGTAGAGCGCCGCTCGGTGGCCGCACTTCTTTCGAACGTCGCCCGCGCGCCGCGCGACGTCGAGCGTCAGGAGCAACCGCTCGCGGTCCTCGGTAGGGTCACTCGAGCTGGGGTTCGCAGACGGCGCCATCGCTCGGCGTCACCAGCTGAGGATGAGCTGGGTCTCGACGCGCCTGACCGCATCGGACTGGCTCCACGACTGCTGGATCGACTCGTCGACCTCGAAGGTCCCCAGCGCCGACAGGGCGCAGCGGTTCGTGCCCACGTCGAGCCCCTTCTCGTCGACGACCCGGACGTGGGTGCTCCCGGGCTCGGCAATCAAGCGGAGGACGAGCTTCCCGGTGCTCGTCGTCTTGCATGCGGCGAGCGCCTCGGCAGCCGGCGCGAGCAGCGCGCCCGCGAGCGACGGCGAGAGGCCAGACACCTCGCTGACGGTGAGAGCCGGCGCCACGGCGAGCGGCGAAGCTCTGAGCGGCTCCTCGAGCACGCTCTCCTCCTCGAGCGGCGGACCGTCTTCGGCGATGGGAGCAGCCTCGACGACGGCGACGGGCTCCGCTTCTTCCACCACGACCGGCAGCGACGGACGCGTCACCTGCCAACACGCGCAGAGCAGCGCGGGCATCATGAACCCCGCCGCTCGCTGGATCGTCATCGCGTCTGCTGGGTCGCGTCGAAGGCCTTCATGTCACGGTCGCCGGCGGACGAGAGGTATGCGAGCAACGTGCTCGTCACCATGAACGCAGCGGCCATGATCGAAGTCAATCGCGTCATGAAGTTCGCCGAACCTCGACCACCGAAGACCTGGGTCGAACCGGAGCCGAGCGAGCCCGAAAGGCCACCGCCGCGCGACTGCTGGACCAGGATCACGAGGATCAGGAACAGGCAGATGATGATGTGAAGAACGTTGATGATTGAGTGAAGCATGGCGCTCGAGCGGTGAAGCTTCGGCAGAGGGCGGCGAGGATGGCGCTCTCCGACGAGGCGGAAGCTAGCCGTTTTTCCCCTGCCTTGCCAGTTTGGCCGCGATCTCGATGATCTTGCCGAAGCCGTCGGCCTCGAGCGAGGCGCCTCCGACGAGCGCGCCATCGATGTCCGGCTGGGCGAGCAAGCCCTCGGCGTTGTTCGCCTTGACGCTCCCGCCGTAGAGGATGCGCGTCTGCTCCGCGAGCTCGACGTCGGTCTCCGCGAGCAGCTTGCGTATGGCGCCGTGGATCTCCTGAGCGTCCTCGGGGCTCGCGACCTTGCCGGTGCCGATCGCCCACACCGGCTCGTACGCGATCACGCCGTCGCCGCCCGACTTGGCGAGCTCGCCCACCACGGCGCTGACCTGGCGACCGATCACCTCGAGGGTCTGGCCAGCCTCGCGCTGATCGAGCGTCTCCCCGACGCACACGATGCACTTGAGCCCGCCAGCGTTCGCCGCGGCGACCTTCTTGACGACCGTCTCGTCCGTCTCTCCGAAGTGCTGCCGGCGCTCGCTGTGGCCGATGATCGCCCACGTCGCTCCGGCCATGCGCAGCATCGAAGCGCTGACCTCGCCGGTGAACGCGCCCGAGTCTTCCCAGTAGACGTCCTGGCCGGCGACCCCGACGTCGCTCTTCTTGTTGTAGAGCTCGTTCGAGACCGCGGCGATGGCCGTGAACGGTGGCGCGACCACGACCTCGGTCTCCTCGTGATCGGCGGCGTAGCGAGCGACCGCGAGCGCGAGGTCGCAACCGTCCGCGCCCCCGGCGTTGAGCTTCCAGTTGCCCGCGATCATCGGGCGACGGCCACCCTTCGGCGCAGCCGGAATCGCGTCGTCGGCGATCGGCGCCTCGGAGGCCTTCTCGTCGGGTGTCGCCTGCTCGGTGACGGAAGGCTCCGCCACGACCGTCGTGTCCGCGTTCTCCGTCTCGTCGTTCGCGCTCATGCTCGCGCTCCCTTGCGCAGGGCCTCGATGCCTGGCATCCGCTTGCCCTCGATGAACTCGAGCGACGCGCCGCCGCCGGTCGAGATGTGGTTGAAGCCTGCCGCGACGGCCTCGCCTGCCTGGTGGACCGCCGCGGCGCTGTCGCCACCACCGATCACGGTGAACCCGTCGATGCGGCTCATGGCCCGCGCGAGCTCGAAGGTCCCGCTCGAGAACGGCGCCGACTCGAACAGCCCCATCGGTCCGTTCCAGAACACCGTCCGGGCCTCACCAAGCGCCGCCGCGTAAGCGGCGACGGTGCGCGGGCCGACGTCGAGCGCCATCATGTCCGCGGGGATCGCATCGACGACCACGGTCGTGCCTTCGGTAGCATCGATCCCCGCACCGACGACGACGTCCACGGGGAGATGGATCTTCACGCCCGCCGCCGCGGCTTTCGACAAGAGCGTGCGGGCGAGCGCGAGCTTGTCGGACTCGACGAGGCTCTTCTGAAGGTTGCGCCCCTGGGCCGCGAGGAACGTGTTCGCCATCGCGCCACCGATGCAGATCGCCGTGCAACGCGAGAGGAGCGCCTCGATCACGTCGATCTTGTCGGTCACCTTGGCGCCCCCGAGCACCGCGACGTAGGGGCGCTCCGGCGACTCGACGAGCCGCGCGAGCGCGGCGAGCTCCTCGGCGACGAGCATGCCCATGCCCCGGTCCTTGACGAGACGCGGCAGCGCATCGACCGAGGCGTGTGCGCGATGCATCGCGCCGAACGCGTCATCGACGTAGACGTCACAGAGCTCGGCGAGCGAGCGCGCGAACGCCTCGTCGTTCTTCTCTTCACCCTCGTGAAAACGCAGGTTCTCGAGCAAGCAGAGCTGCGGCCCGCCACGCTGGCCGGCGCTGGCGACGCGCAGGTCGTGGATCACCTTGCGGGGCGCATCCCCGATGCAGTCTTCGGGCAGGTGCACCTCCCAGCCGGTGAGCTCCGCGAGCCGCGCGCCGATGGGCTCGAGGGAGAGTTTCTCGTCCCTGCCCTTCGGGCGCCCGAGGTGCGACGCGAGGATCACCTTCGCACCGGCCTCGACGGCGAACCGGATCGTCGGCAGCGCCGCACGGATGCGCGAGTCGTCGGTGATGGCCCGGGTCTTCTTGTCGAGCGGGACGTTGAAGTCGACACGGATGAACACGCGCTTGTTCGCGAGCCACCCGCCCTCCTCGAGCGGTCCCTGCTGCAATTGCTGGATCGTGACGATGTCGTCGAAGGCCACGCTGGTTTCCTCACCTGCAGGCCTTCGTCGGCGACGAATGGCCCGGTCGTCGGTTTCGAGATCGGACGTGCGCTCAGAACCTGGCCCCGATGAGCCGTGCGAGATCGATCATGCGGTTCGAGAAGCCCCACTCGTTGTCGTACCAGGAGAACACCTTGACGAGGTTCCCCTGGAGGACCTGCGTCATCGTGGCGTCGAAGCTGCTCGAGGCCGGGTTGCCGATGTAGTCGCCGCTGACGAGCTCGACGTCGACGTAGTCGAGGACGTCTTTCATCGGGCCCTCGGTCGCCGCCTTCTTCATCGCCGCGTTGATCTCCTCGACGGTGACGTTGCGCTCGGTCTCGACGGTGAGATCGACGAGCGAGACATCGGTCGTCGGCACGCGCACCGCGATGCCCTCGAACTTGCCAGCGAGCTCGGGGATGATCGCGTAGATCGCCTTGGCCGCGCCGGTCGATGACGGGACCATGTTCGCTGCCGCAGCGCGGGCACGACGCAGGTCGCCCTTCCGATGCGGGATGTCGAGGAGCGCCTGGTCGTTCGTGTACGCGTGGACCGTCGTCATCATGCCGCGCTTGATGCCGAAATTGTCGAGCAACACCTTCGCGATGGGCGCGAGGCAGTTCGTCGTGCACGAACCGTTCGAGAGCACGTGGTGCTTCGCGTTGTCGTAGAGGTGGTCGTTGCAGCCGACGACGATGGTGAGGTCGTCGCCCTTCGCGGGAGCGCTCACGATCACCTTCTTCGCGCCAGCCTCGAGGTGCTTGCCCGCCGACTCGCGCGTCGTGAAGAGGCCGGTGCACTCGAAGACGACGTCGACGCCGAGCTCCTTCCACGGCAGCTTCCCCGGATCCTTCTCGGCGATCACCTTGACGGCGCGACCACCGACCTCGATCGCGCCGTCGACGGCCTTCACCGACTGAGCGAAGGTGCGGTGGACCGAGTCGTACTTGAGCAGGTGCGCGAGCGTCTTGGGATCCGTCAGATCGTTGATCGCAACGAGCTCGACGTCGGTGATGCCGCGGTCGAAGAGCGCACGCGTGACACAGCGCCCGATGCGCCCGAAGCCGTTGATCGCAATCTTCACTGCCATGACGAAACGCTCCTCGATGGGGGGTGGGGAAAGAGGCAGGTCTAGGTACTCACACGCGCGATGCCGGTCAAGGACCGTCCGGGCCTCGACGCTCGAGCCCACGAGGGGTGCTCCGGCGTTCAGCGCAGCGAGGTCCTCGCGTTCAGCGCAGCGAGGTCCTGACCGTCACGGGCGGGTCGCCCCCGTGAGCGCCTTCACCCGCTCCAGGTACGCAAGACCCGGGGCACCAAAGCGCTCGGCAAACACGAACTCAGGAAGGAGGTACTGAGGAAAAAGCGTCGAACCCTCGCCGTGGCGAAAGCAGCAGAGGTGCCCTGCGTGGTCATGGACGATCCGCACCGACATCCCGCTCGCGTCGACCGCGCGAAGGAACTCGTGGTCTTCGCCCCAGTGCTTGTCGCCGAAGCGACAGCGCTCCGCCGTCGTGCGGCGGTACATGAACGAGAAGCCGAGCCCATAGAGGAAATTGTCGTGGAATCGCGCGCGCGCCTCCGCGGAGTAGTCCTTCACGGGAACCGGGTGGAGCGGCTCCGAGGGCGCCAGCTTGAAGTGGTGGGGCGCCTCGGTCACGACATCCCAGTAGGCGAACGCGTCGTGCAGCACGCTCATGATGTAGAAGCCGCCGGCCTTGACCGCGTCGTGGTCCGCGAGCTCGCCGTGCATCCAGCTCAGGTAATCCGGGGCGTAGTAGTCGTCGTCGTCGAAGTGGGCGATCACCTCGCCGCGCGCGAGCCGCACGAGCAGATCGCGCTTCGGTCCGATCGGGATGCGTTGACGCGCGTGGCGATAGACGACCCGGCGGTCCATCAGGCCCGAGAAGAACGGCGATGGCTCGGGGCTGTCGTCGACGACGACGAGCTCCTTGTCCTCCCAGTCCTGCGCGTCGAACACGCAGTAGAGCAGCTCGTGCCAGCCCTGGCGCTGGTAGGTGGGCGTCACCACGCTGATCTTCATGGCACCCCCTCCCACGCCGGCCGGTCAGCCATCGACGAAGGCGCCGAGCTTCCTGAAGCGCGCGTAGCGATCCTCGACGAGCTGCTCCCGCGAGAGCGGCGCGAGCTCCTCGAGCGCCTGACGGATCGCCGCGCGGAGGAGCCCCGCCGCCGCGTCGTGATCCTGGTGAGCACCGCCCGGCGGCTCCTCGACCACGGCGTCGACGATCCCGAGCCGGAGCAGATCGGTCGCGGTGAGCTTCAGCTGCTCGGCGGCCTCGTCGGCGCGCGCCCCGTCCTTCCATAGGATCGCCGCGCAACCCTCGGGGCTGATGACGGAGTAACAGCCGAGCTCCAGCACGAGCACGCGATTCGCGACCCCCAGCGCGAGCGCACCGCCCGAGCCGCCCTCGCCGATCACGCTCGCGACCACCGGCACGCGCGCGCGCGCCATCGCGGCGATCGAGGCGCCGATCGCCTCGCTCTGCCCGCGCTCCTCGGCGCCGATGCCGGGGTAGGCCCCAGGCGTGTCGATGAAGGTGAGGATCGGCAGACCGAATCGGTCGGCGAGCTCGAACATCCGGATCGCCTTGCGATACCCCTCGGGGTTCGGCATCCCGAAGTTGCGGCGGACGTTGTCCTTGGTGCCGCGGCCCTTCTGGTGACCGACGATGACGACGCTGCGCCCCTCGAAGCGCCCGAGACCCGCAACGATCGACGCATCGTCGGCGAAGCGCCGGTCGCCGTGCAGCTCGACCCAGTTCTCGACGATGCGCCCGATGTAGTCAAGCGTGTACGGCCGGTTCGCGTGCCGCGAGAGCTGCACCTTCTGCATCGGCGAGAGCGCCGCGAAGACTTCGCGCGCCACGCGCTCCGCCTCGCTGCGAAGTGCGACAAGCTCGCCGGCGAGCGTCGGTTCCGCGGCCGCGGCGACCTCGAGCTCTCGGACGCGGTCGAGCAAGTCGACGACCGGCTTCTCGAACGGCAGCACCAGCGAGGCCATGACCGCGTCCTCCTACCACGTCGCGTGCGACGCTTCAGCCGAGACCGTTGGGCTTCGTCGTGGCGGGGAGGCTCGAGGGGACCGCGACGAGCGGCCCCGTACGCACCACGTTGAAGACGCGCATCGGCCGCTCCTTCCCCTTCACGCGAAGCGGCGCGAGCTCCTCGAGCTCGTAGCGCGAACCGAGCCTGACGCGCGTGTCCTCGCTGACGACGATCTGCCCGGCGAGGGCTTGACCGCAGAGCCGCGCCGAGGTGTTCGCCACGTCGCCGATGACCGTGTAGCTGAGGGCGCGCCGGGTGCCGATGTAGCCGGCGACGACCGGGCCGGTGTGCACCGCCGTGCCGACGCCGAGCGGCAGGAGCCCGCGCTCGATGCGCGAGCGGTTGAAGCGCCCGAGGACCTCGGTCTGCTCGAGCGCGCAATCCACCGCGCGCTCGGGATCGTCGTCGTGATGCACCGGCGAGCCCCACAGCGCCATGATCCCGTCGCCCATGAACTTGTCGAGGGTCCCGTCGTACTTGAAGATCACCTCGACCATCGCCTCGAAGTAGGCGTTCAACATCTCGACGATCGCCTCGGGCGGGGTGTGCTCGCTCATCCGAGTGAAGCCGCGGATGTCGGAGTTGTAGACCGTGCACTCCGTGCGCGCGCCGCCCGGGTTGAGGTCGACCTGGCGGCTGATGACCTGCTCCGCGACCGCCGGCGACACGAAGCACGACAGGCGCTCCTTCTGCTTGTCGAGGATGTTGATCTCCATGAACATCGCGGCCTGGCTCGCGACGGCGGTGACGAGCTCGAGATCCTTCTGCTGGAACTGGGCGAGCGAGGTGCTGTCGAGCCAGAGCAACCCGAAGAGCTCGTCGTGATGGATCATCGGCGCCACGATCGCCGAGTGGATCTGATGCAAGATCATGCTCTTGCCCTTCGAGGCCGCGAAATCCAGGCCGGCGTCGTGGGTGATCACCGCCTTCCGCTCGTCGAGCACCTTGCGCATGATCGTGCTCGACACGGTGATGGCGCCCTTGCTCCCGTCCTCGCGGTGGCTCGCGACGGGCTTCATCTCGCCGTCGGCGTCCTGCATGAAGATCACGCCGCGCTGCGCCTGGGTGAACTTGAAGACCGTCTGGAGGATCTTGTCGAGGAGCTTCGTGAGATCGGTCTCGCTCGCGATGTTGCGCGTCAGCTCGTACGTCAGCCGCAACCGCTCGTAGTCGGCGCGCAGCTGCGTCGGGTTCTGAGCGATGTCGTCGTACGAGCGGAACTCGGCCTCGTTGGCGACAATCTCGGCGCCGATGTGCTGCGAGTCGTTGTCGCCCTGATCGACCTGCGTCGTCGGGGCCGGCATCGCAGGCAAGAACGCCGTCGCGAAGGCGCGCGATGCGGTGCGGTGCGGTGGCGGCGGAGGTCGCCTCGGCTCGATCGCAAAACCCTCGGCCCCTTGCGGTGACGGGGCGTGAGGGGGGCGCCCGGTCGACGGCCCACCGAACGGCGGTTGAAATCCGACCGGGGCCGGGGCCGGAAACGCCGGCGCGGCGACCGGCACGTGCGGCGGTGCCCCCGAGGGCGAGGTGCGCGTCACCTGGGACGCCGGCCCAACCTGGGGCTGCGGCCACCCTCGCGGGCCGGGTGGTGGTGGCGCGGGCCACGAGCCGGGCCGCGGCATCGCCGGCGCGGGCTGGGGAGCCGGCATCCCGTATGGAACCGCGGGCGCATCCTCGAACCGCGCCTTCGTCTGCCCCATCGCGATCTCGTCGCCGTGACGCAAGTCGCGCTCGCCTTGCACCCGCGTCGCGTTGACGTAGGTGCCGTTCAAGCTCCCGAGGTCGCGCAGCACGAAGCCGGTGGCTCGGTACTCGATGATGCAGTGCTCCTTCGAGACGATCTTGTCGAGAAGCTGGATCGAGTTGTTCGGGTGTCGCCCGAGCGAGTTGTGCCGTTGCAGCTCGACCGTCTGGTGCCCTTCTTTCGAGTCGAGGACGAGCCGGGCCATGGGACTCGCGCAGCTTATCTGCCCGCCTCCGACACGACAATCGATTGTTCGGCCCCCTCGAGCGTCGCGCATGTTCAGGTTGGCGCCAGCCTTTGGCGCGAGGTAACGCCGAGGCATGGCCAACTCGCTGCTGCTTGCGATCGATCAAGGAACGACGGGCTCGACGGCCCTCGTGATGGACCTCGACGGAAAGACCCTCGGCCGCGCGACGGTGGAGTTTCCCCAGCACTTCCCGAAGCCCGGGTGGGTCGAGCACGACCCGGAAGAGATCGCCGAGAGCGTCGTCCGAGCCGTCGCTGGCGCTCTCACCGCAGCGAACATCGAGGCGCGCTCGCTCGGGGCCATCGGCATCACGAACCAGCGCGAGACGACGTTGCTGTGGGATCGCGCGACCGGCAGGCCCATCCACCGCGCGATCGTGTGGCAGGATCGTCGGACCGCGCCGATCTGCGCGACGCTGAAGCCGCACGAGGCCGAGGCACGCGAGCGCACCGGGCTCGTGTTCGACCCGTATTTCAGCGGCACCAAGGTTCGCTACCTGCTCGACGAGGTGCCGGCCGCCCGCGACCGCGCCGAGCGAGGCGAGCTCGCGTTCGGCACGGTGGACTCGTTTCTCGTCCATCGCCTGAGCGGAGGCGATCGCCACGTGACCGATGTCACGAACGCTTCGCGGACGCTGCTGATGAACCTCGCGACCCTCGCCTGGGACCCGCGCATGCTCGAGCTGCTCGGGGTACCGGAGAGCGTCCTCCCGACGATCGTCCCTTCCGCCGGGGCGATCGCAAAGACCCGAGGATTTCCTGGCCTCCCGGACGGCATCCCGATCACGGGGATCGCCGGTGACCAGCAAGCCGCGCTCTTCGGGCAGACCTGCTTCGGCCTCGGCGACGCGAAATGCACCTACGGAACCGGCGCTTTCGTCCTCGTCAACATCGGCGGAACCCCGAAGCCGAGCAAGCATGGCCTGCTGACCACGGTCGCCTGGCAGGTCGGCAGCGACGTGAGCTACGCCTTCGAAGGGAGCGCCTTCGTCGCCGGCGCCGCGGTTCAATGGCTGCGTGACGGGCTCGGGCTGATTCGCTCGGCGGCCGACATCGAGGACCTCGCGAGCCGGGTCGAGTCGAGCGAGGGCGTGTACTTCGTCCCCGCGCTCGCCGGCCTCGGCGCCCCTTACTGGGACCCCGAAGCGCGGGGCGTCGTGTCGGGACTGACGCGCGGCACGACGGCGAGCCACCTCGCCCGCGCGACGCTCGAGGGGATTGCGCACGAGGTGACCGACCTGCTCGACGCGATGGCCGAAGACCTCGGCACCCCGCTCGCGAGGATGCGCGTCGATGGTGGTGCGGCGGCCAACGCGCTGCTCCTGAACGAGCAGTCGCGACTCGCGGGCCTCACGATCGAGCGCCCGTTCGATCTCGAGACGACCGCGCGCGGGGCTGCCATGCTCGCCGCGGTCGGCAGCGGCCTGTTCGCGAGCGTCGAGGAGGTGCGACGCATGGCGCCCGTCGAGCGCACGTTCGCCGCGACGAGTGATGCGCGTCGTGCCGCCGATCGCCTCGGCTGGAAGACCGCCGTCGCGCGGGCTCGGCTTCGATGATCCGCGTGAGTCACCGTCCGGGGCGCACACGCCACGCGTGTCGCCAAGCGGCGAAGGGTGCGCTAACTTCGTTCGAGGTCGTCGGTCGCACCACGCCGCCATCGAACGACCTCGACGTGCCCGGGACGAGACCTGACCCGGAGCACGTTGAGCTTCAAACGAACTTGACCATGACATCGTCGCGGGAGCGCCCAACTCGCGCGGCGACTTGACCGTCACGGGAAGCCCACCCGGCCCGAGGCCGGTTCCCGAGCGGAGAGGAGAGAACACCATGTCCGACGAGACTTCGACGACCACCACCGATGCCGCTGCGCCGCAGTGGCGAGACGTGCCCGTCGACTGGGAGGCGCTGGAGGACGCGTTCGAGAACAACGCGCCCGAAGTGCACTCGTACCTGCACGTCCCCACCGGTGACGTGCTCCGCATCGTGGACGGCGTTGCCGATCCGCAGATGCACGCGCGGATCGCCGCCGATCCGACCTACCTGCGGGTCGAGCCGGTCAGCTCGCGGGAGCAATACCGATGGATGGAGCGCTACATCCCGATGGTCGAGGACAAGGAGCTTCAGGAAAAGCTCGCGCGCGCGATCGACGGGAAGGGAGCGTTCCGCCGCTTCAAGGACGTCCTCATGACGTACGGGCCCGATCGCGAGAAGTGGTTCGCGTTCCGGAGCGAGCGGCTGCGGATCTTCATGGAAGCGTGGCTCAACGCGCACGCGCTGAACCCGACCAAGCGGGTCGTCTGGCCCGCCGAATCGCCGGCGCAGACCCAGCCCGTCGAGGCTGCTCCGCCGACCGTCCCGGGGATGGATCGACCGAGCCAGCCCTCGGTCTCGGTGGCCCCTCGCTCGCGGAGCGTCGACTCGCTGCGCCGCCGACTACGTGACGTCGTCGAGGCGCTCGGCCCGCGTGAGCTCGATCAGCTGACGGCCTTCGGTGAGTTCCTCCAGGCGCGACGTGCCGCCGCCCGACTGCATGGAGGTGCGGAGTCTCAGCCCTCGCTCGCGGGTGCGCTCGAGGGCTTCGATGACGCAGAGATCGGGGGCAGCAACGGTGGCGCGCCGACGACCCCCGAGACCGCCCGGCCGTCGTCGGCCACGGTCGCGCGACGCAAGCTCGCGGCGACGTGACGCTCGGGCGAACCTTCGAGGTCAGCCGCGCCAGCCGATGAGCTCGACCATCACCTTCGTGCGGACGCTGCGGTAGTAGCTGTCGAGCGCCGCACGAAGCCGCGCGGAGACGTACCAGCTGCGGATCGATTCCTCGACCTCCTCGAAGGGCGAGGCGGTGAACGGCGTATCGCCGCGGCGATGCACCTCGCGCAGATCCGACTCGCTCGGCTGCAACATCGGCGCGACCATCTTGTCGAGGTAGTACGTCGCGCGTGCGCGGCGACGCAGCAGCGCGTTGAGCTCCTCGGCGGTGATGCCCTCGGCGCTCGCCGCGAGGTTCAGCTGGGCGCGACCGCCGACCTGCTGCTCGATCGCCCGCCGCGCGTCCTCGGCGTAGCGCCCGACGTCCCGCGGCGCCGGCGCGGGATCGACCGGCAGCTCGGCGAGGATCTCCTCGGTGATGTGACGCTGGATCGCCGCGCGAACGTGGCTGTCGGTGTACGCCTGCGCGAACTTGCGGCCTTCGGACATCGCCTCGATCCGGGCCTCGAACGCGAGCTCCCGCGCGAGGATGAAGCGCGGCCTCCCATCCTGGCTCGCCGACCGCAACGCCCAGCGTACGACCGTCCGATCGAGCGAGGGAGGTCGCCTGTCGGCGCCCTGGGTCGGACCGGGCGCGATGAGGATGCTGGCGAAAACCAGCAACGCAACCTTCACCCGGCGCAGCGTCACGAGTTATCGTCGCACGCCCATGAGGCACCGCGCCATCTCCCTCGTCCTCGCCACCTCGCTCGGGCTCGCGGCGTTCGGAGGCCGCGCCTACGCCGACGAGACGACGGCCCAACAGACGGTGGCCGCCGAGGTGCTCTTCGAGGAGGGCCTGGAGCTCAAGAAGGCAGGAAAATTCCTCGAAGCGGCGAAGAAGCTGGAGCAGGCCCAGCGGGTCGACCCGGGGATCGGCACGCTGCTGCACCTCGCCGACGCGTTCGAGCGGGGCGGCAAGCTCGCGAGCGCGTGGGGCAGCTACAAGGAGGCGGCCGGTGCTGCCCAGAAGGCCCGTGATCCGCGCGAGAAGCTCGCGAACGATCTCGCCGGCAAGCTCGCCGGCAAGCTCGCCCGCCTGTCCCTCGACCTCGGGTCGAACGCCTCGCTGCCCGGCCTCGTCGTGGCGCGCGGGACGGTCGAGCTCGCGGGGAGCATGGCGTCGGTCCCGATCCCCGTCGATGCCGGGACCTTGGTCGTCGAGGTCCGCGCACCCGGGCACCTTTCGTTTCGCGAAGAGCTGTCGATCAAGGACGGCGATCAGCGCACGCTGACGGTGCCACCACTCGAACCGAAGCCCGAGGAGCCCGTCCCAGCCGGCGTGGACACGGGAGCCTCCAACGTCCCTCCCCCGAGCAGCGGTCCGCCGACGTCCCGGAGCACGACGACGCCACTGCAACACAAGCTGCGCTACGGCTCGCTCGCGCTCGGGCTGGGAGCCGCCGCCGGCGCTGGCGTCGCGACGGCCTTCCTCATTCGGGCGATCCAGTTCAAGGACCAGTCGGCGCCCTTGTGTGACGCGACGACCTGCACGACGCTCGAAGGCGAGGCATTGACGAACGACGCGTTGCACGCGGCGCGAATCGCGACGACCGCGACGGTGGTCGCAGGAGCCGCGGGGGCGGGCGCGCTTGGGCTGTTGATTGGCTCGTTCGCAGCGGGTCGCGCGCCAGAGCGCAAGGACGTGGCGTGGGCCGCGGTGCCCTGGTTCGACGGACGCGCGGCGGGCCTCACCGTGGGCGGGAGCTTCCGATGACACGCTGGCTTCGAATCCTGGCGCCGCTCGCGCTCGGGCTCCTCGGGGGCTGCGACGTGCTGCTCGACCTTCAGCCGCGCGAGTACGTCCCCCAGGTTGCGCCCTGCACGACCTCGCTCGACTGCGCCCCCGGGCTCTTCTGCTCGGATGGCACGTGCGGGGCGGCGGTCCCCGGCGTCGTGCCGGTCGGCTGCACGGTGCTCGAGCCCTCCGAGACGACGGTCGAGGCGTTCGATTGGTCGAAGCACCATCACATCATCGGGCTGCTCGCGCGCACCCAGAACGTCGGCGAACGCCCGCGCGTGCAGGCGATGCGGCTCGCGGTCCGCCAGATCAACCAGGCGGGCGGCGTCCGGCCGAGCCAGGGACCGAGCGAGCCCGTCGCGCTGGTGGCGTGCGACTACGGCGGCGACGTCGGTACGGCCGCCGGCATGGAGGCCGACGCCGCGATCGTCGGAGGGATCGACTTCCTCGCGAAGCAGCTCGGCGCGCGCGCGGTCCTCGCTGCCGCCTCGACCTCGGCGACGAACACCGCGTTGCAGCAGATCATGACGACAGACCTCCCCGTGGCGCTCGTCTCCGCGTTCTCGACGAGCCCGACGCTGACCGATGCGAACGACAAGCCGGTCGGTGCCAAGACCGGCCTGTTGTGGCGCACCTCACCCGACGACACCGTGCAGGCCAAGGCGCTCGCCCGCCTGATCGACGATGTGCCGGACGCGAAGCGCGCCGTGATTCTGTTCGTCAACGACGACTATGGCTCGGCCCTCCAGGAGGACGTCAGCGTCGAGCTCGGCAACCTGAAAAACAAGGTCCCGACCCTCCCCGCGTCATTCGAACCGAGCGCAACGATCGCGGACTTCAAGGCGAAGCTCGCGCAGCTCGTCGCATCGACCCCCTCGCCGGACGTCCTCTTGTTCGTCGGCATCGACGGCCAGATGGCGGCGCGCGCGTTCACGGCCCTTGTCGAGGGCAATCACACCGGAGCCTTCAAGCGACTGCTCCTCGCGGATGCCGCAAAAGACCAGAAAACGCTGCTCGATCCCACGCTGCCAGCCGAGGTGAAGGCCGTGATCGCGCAAGCGCTCGGGACGGCCCCGTACCGAAGCGAGGCGCCGCACTACAACACGTTCCGGCTCGCGCTCGACAACACCTTCGGAGTCAACGCCGACAACTTCAGCTTCGTCGCGCAGTCGTACGACGCCGCGTACCTCGCCGGCTACGGGCTGACCTGGGCCGGTGCTGCCGGAACCGCGTTCAGCGGCCTCGACGTCGCCGAGGGCTTCTCGAACCTCTCGGCCGGACAGGACGTCAAGGTGGGCTCCAACAACTGGAACGCCGCGACGCTCGCGCTCATCGACCTCGCCGCAGACCCCCGCTCGATCGACATCGACGGCACCTCCGGTCCGCTCGACTTCGACGCGAACGGACAGGCGCTCGGCCCGATCGAGGTGTGGCGACCGACGAGCGATTTTGCTGGCTTCGAGAGCTGCGCGATCTGCTTCAAGGCGGAGGCCGAGTGCAACGTCTCGACCTGCAACTGACCCAAGTCAACGCGAGATCTCCGGGCTGCGGCGCGCCGTGAGGCCGACCACCGCATCGCGGTGCTCGCTCAGAAGCGCGACACGACCTCGATGCGCGCGCCCTCGAACGCGGGGAACACCCGGCAGACGCCTCCGACGCACCGGAGCGCGGCGCGGCGCTGCCCGACGAACAGCCGAACGGACTCCGCGAGCTTGTGGTACCAGCGCGCACGGGAACTCGCTCGATAGGCGATCGCGCCGTTGAAGTAGGTGTTCGGGAACCCCTCTCGCGTCGTGTGCTCGAAGCCGAAGATGAACGAGAAGCTCGGGTTGTAGTTCAAGGCGAGGAGGTTCTCGCCTTCGGTCCAGGTCTTCAGCGCCTGGGTGCGGTGCCGGTGAAACCCGACCATGCTGATGGAGAACGGCCCCTTGAGGTGCTGACCGAGGTCGTAGCGGATGTAGCCCTCGCGGTAGAAGACGTCGCTGGGCTCCGTCTGCTCCGTGTTGAGGAGCGTGGGCACGGCGAGGTCGGTCAGGCGAGCGCCGATCCAGCCCCAGTAGTGCGAATTTCCGTCGCGCGAGGAAAGCTCGAGCCCGGCGGCGGTGTCCCAGGTGTCGGTCCGCAGCGCCGGGTCCGTCTTGCACTCGGAGTTGGTCGGATCGAGCTCCGACCAGCTCGCGAAGCGACCCACCCAGCCGTAGACCTTGCGCTCGCGCGCGACGGCGTAGTCGAGCCTGGCACGGCCGCCGCTGATGCAGACGTCGGGCGCGCCGATCGGCTCGGTGTAGATGGACTCGGCGCGCGGCGAGAGGCTGTATGCAAGCAGGTTCAGCTCCGGAGCCCCGAACGGCGGGCCGCCGGCGTCGATGTTCGCGGCGAGCGGGAAGAAGCGCCGGTAGTGCTTGCCCTCGAGCGTCGCGGCGAGCGGCCCCTGGTGGAGGTTGAGGTTCGCATAGACGGCGTAGCCCGTGAGATCCGGCTCGCGCACGATCCCGTTCGGGCCGATCGACGAGACACGTCCTTGCGTCTGATGCTGGGCTGCGACCTCCACGTAGGCGTCGCCCACGCCGGCGATCGACGGCACGTTCACGGTCGCGCTGAGGTTTCGGATCTGGTCGTGCAGCCGCGCCGCGCCGACCTGGCCGAAGGCCGGATAGCTCGCTTGACACGCGTCAACGTCTGCCCCCGGGCGATTCTTGCAGAGCTCGAACTCGGCGCTGTTGCTCTGGCGCAGGACGGAGACGCCATTCAACCCCAACTCGAAGAGGCGCGTCCCGTAGGTGAAATTCGCGCCCACCACCCCATCCTCGAGGTAGCTCGGCTTCGCGCGCTTCGTGACGAAGAGAAATTCGGGCTCGGCCCCGGGACTCGACGCGCTGTACTTGGGGTTCGGGACCCACTCGCTGAAGTCGGACGGCGTCGGGGAACCGGGGAACACCAGCGAGCCGCTGCCGTTCAAGATGCGGCCCGTCGGGTAGTCGATGCGGATCGGGTTGAACTGGCCAGCAAAGCCGGTCGCCTCGACGCGGTGACCGGCCTGGCTCTTCGAGACGCGAACCTTGGCGCCGCGGATCGTGGTGTCGATGCCGACCTCGTCGATCTTGCGGACGCTCAGGATGAGCCCGCGGCCGAGCTGGAGGTAGAAGTCGCCGAGCGTCGCGTCGAGGAACTCGTTCTTGTAGCCGAAGGAGATCTTCGAGGGGTAGATGACGCCGCGGGCGCCGCCCGGGAGCGGCTGGCCGAAGTGCGACTGCAGCTCCTCGCCGAAGCGGTTCTCGAGCGCGAGGTCGTCGCGACCGAGCTTTTCGCGGATGTAGGCTTGCGTCCCCTCGCGATCGAGGAGGTTGAAGAAAACCGCGCTGTCGACCCGGAGCGCGAACGAGAACTTCTTGTAGAAGGCGCGAACTTGCAGGCGGTCGAACCAATCACCGTAGTCGTCGTCGAGTCGCTGGAGCGGCGAGAGCGTCGGGTTCGCGGGGTCGAGCGGTGGCGTGTTGCGGTTGTCGAAATGGTAGCCGAGGTCGCTCGTGTTGCTGACGTCGAGCGTCATCGACTCGTTGCCGAGCGGAACGTCGATCGCGCGCGCCGAGCCACTGCCCAGGAGCCCGGCGAAGGCCGCCGCCACGCCCACTGCGCGAGGAACCGCGGCGCCTCGAACGGCGCACGCGAGACGTGCGGCCTCTCCACGGAGAGCCGCACGAACGTGAGGCCAGCTTGCCAAGGACTACGGCGCCGGTGCGGCGGCGGGAGTGGCAGCGGGCGGCGCACCCGACGGACCGAGGGCGGCGTCGATCGCCGCGACGAGGCTCTTCTGCGACTCGACGTCACCCGGCTGGTAGCCGCTGCGCTTCAAGACGACGTTCCCCTGACGGTCGACCACCTCGGTGAACGGCAAGCGTCCCTCGGGGTTGTAGCGATCGAGGACGGAGGTCTCGGTGTCGAGCAGGACGGGGAACACCATGTTCCGCTCCTTCGCCACGGTGCTCACGTTGGCCACCGTCTCGGGGCCGTCCGTCGCGATCGCGAGGACGACGAGGCCCTTGTCTTTGCGCTCTTCGTAGAGCCGCACGAGCTCGGGCATTTCCTTGAGGCACGGGTCGCAGATCGTCGACCAGAAGTCGATCAGCACGACCTTGCCGCGGAGCGACGACAGGCTGATCGACTCCCCGGTGAGCGTCTTGAGATCGAAGTCGGGCGCCTTGGCCCCCGACGTCGTGGCATCGACCGAGTCCGCCGTCGTCGCCGTGGGGGTCGCTTCGCCGCACGCAGCGACGAGGGTCGCCAGGGCCATCGCCAGAATCGAGGTCTTCACGTCTCGCTCCTTCGCTCTTCGCGCGGTGTCAGTTCGCGCTCTCGAGCGCCTTCTCGAACACGCTCCAGTACTTGCAGGCGGGCTCGTTCGGGTACTGCTTGCAGACCGCGCTGCCCGACTCCTCGGGGGCCCCCGCGGCGACCACGAGGATCTTCATGTCCGAGGTCCGGATGACCGCGTTGCTCGGCAGCGAGGGCGGGAACAGCTGCGGCAGAAAGCCATTCGGATCGGTGACGAGCGGGTACCCGACGTCGTACTTCTGCGTCCACTTGGTGATGTCGGAGATCGTCGCGGAGATGCCCGGCTTCGGCCCGTCGACGAGCCCGATCAAGAACTGGCCGCCCATCGGCTGGTACTCCTTGTACTTCCCCGGGAGCAGCGACTTCGCCTCCTGGTTGCACGGCCCGCACCAGACCGCGGACTGCCCCACGCTCAGCGCGCGCGGCTTCGGCAGGCCAGCGCCCCAAGGTGAACCCTGGGGAAAGAGCGCGTCGGGGAATCGGGTGGCGCAGTCGGTCGCGCCGCCCTTTACGCAGGCCGCGTACTCGTAGCCGTTCGGGTTGTAGAAGTCGGCGAGGCTGAATTGCTGCACGCCGGCAAGGGCCGGGTCTTCCGAGTTCGCGTAGCCGATGAAGGTCCAGTTCGGCACGACCTTCTGCTCGCCGGTGCCCCACTCGGCGCGCGACGGGTACGTCGGCTGCGCATACGGCAGCTGGCCCTGGCCCTCTTGAAACTCTCCGATCGGAGCATCGCCATCGGCGCCGGTGTCGTCGGCCTCGACGGAGCAGCCCTCGAGCGCGAGCGGCAGGAGCGCGAGAGAAAAGACGGAAGAGAGCAGGGAGTTGGGGCGCATGGTCTCCTGGACGCGCAAGAAATTCCGAGATGGTCGGGTGCGCGTTGAAGTAGGATTGTCAACGCGGGGAAGCGACGCTGTCAATACCGCCTCCGCGCATCGTGATTCACTGACCCAACGAGAATCCCAGGCATGACCGGCTTCCTCTCGCGTGCACGCGTCGCTCTCCGCTACGCCTCCTTCACCCTCGGACTCGCCACCCTACTCGGCTCTGCGCTGCTCCCGAGCACCGGCTGCCAGAACGCCGTCTCGACCGAAGACGAGGGTGGACCGAAGTGCGAGGGCGGCTATCTCACCGACGCGGGCAAGTGCGTGCCGAAGTGCGACCCGTCGAAATGCCTCGATGGGAACGTCTGCGTCGAGAACCAATGCCGGCTCGAATGCACGACCCACGCCGAGTGCTTCCCCGGCGCCCAGCGCTGCACCGCGGTCGAGGGCGACGCCGGCACGCTCGTGCAGGTGTGCCTCGACAGCGGGCACCAAATCCCTGCCACCGGCATCGCCCAGGGCAAGGCCTGCCCGTTCGGCGACGCCGACTGCGCCACCAAGGTCTGCCCGGACGGCCTCGAGTGCGATCCGATGGCGTGCAACGGCAAGCCCGAGACGTGCGTGAAGGACGAGGTCGCGTGCGCCGGCAAGGACGCCTGCAACATCGGAAAGTGCAGCGGTGACGACGCGCGCTGCACGGTGACGACGTGCGCGGCGAGCGAGTGCCGCGCGCTCACCTGCAACAGCGCCGGCGAGGGTGACGCGACGGCCTACTGCACCCAGACCGATTGCGCCTCGGACGAGCAGTGCGGCGCGGGGTTCTATTGCGGCTTCGTCCGCGCGCCGCACGACGTGTGCGGCGAGACCTGCTCGGGCGGCAAGTGCTCGGACGGGCGAAGCTGCTCGAAGGACTCGGACTGCCAGAAGGGCAACAACACCTTCTGCGGCAAGACCACGGAAGGCTGCATCGACCCGAAGGCGAAGCCCGCCGGCACGACCTTCGAAGAGGGCCCGCTGTGCATGATGCGGAAGACCTGCCTCCGCCGCGACGAATGCGCGCCCTGCTCAAACAACCTCGACTGCTCGGTCGGCTCGGGCGACCTCTGCATCAACGTGGGCGGCACCGCCGACAAGCCGGTGATGACCTGCCAGCACCTGTGCGTCGACGACTCGAACTGCCGCAACGACCAGGCCTGCGTGCCCTCGGGCGGCAGCACCTGCGCCGCCACGCCAAACGTGTTCTGCGGCACCGCCAAGGACTGCCCGACCGAGGGCGACACCTGCGCGCCGCGAAACGTCTGCATCCCACGGACCGGCGGCTGCCACGCCGAGGCGGCGACGGACTCGAAGTTCTGCTTCGCGTGCACGAACGATCTCGACTGCGGCGATGCGGACTCGTCGTGGGGTTGCTCCGAACTCGGCAACGGCGAGCGCGCGTGCTTCGATCAGTCGTTCTCGAAGACGTGCACCAAGAACTCGGACTGCCCCAAGTCCCCTGGCGGCAAGCCCGGCACCTGCCTCGATGAGGCCGACGGCGTGAGCCCGAGCGACGACGTCTACCATCGCTGCTACTTCCCCTCGAAGCTCGATGGCGGGATGCTGGTCGGCTATAGTTGTTTCCCGTGATGGAGCTGCTTCCCGTGGTGGAGCTGCTTCCCGTGGTGGAGCTGCTTCCCGTGGTGGAGCTGCTTCCCGTGACGGCCCCTCGCGACGAATCCCTCACGACGTGAGTCGTGACCTGACCGTGAACTTGCGCGCGCCCGCGACGTCGGGATAGGACCCGGGCTGCGAGCGCGCGTGTTTGGCGCATCGATCTGGAGTACTCCAATGAACACCTTGAAATCTTCCCGCTACGTTCTCCCCCTCGGCATGGCCCTCATCGCGATGCCGGGCCTGACGGCAACCGGCTGTGGTTCGCTCGACCCCGCGTCCTGCGACGAGACGATCGCCGCCCGCATTGAGGCTTTCACCGTCGCCGTCGACGCGCTCGTCAAGGTGAGCGGCGAGCTGAAGGCGTCGGTCGGCGCGAGCTGTGTCGCAATCGCGAAGGACCTCGGCCAGGCGAACGTCCCCGAGCTCGGTGACCCCGCGGACCCGCAGTTCGATCAGAACTTGCAGGCCGCCTGCACGCTCGCGAACGCCGGCATCGACGCCGAGTTCAAGGCCGGCGCCAAGATCGCGGTCGAGGTGATCGGTGGCCAATGCACGATCGCAGCCGACGCGCAGATCAGCTGCGAGGCGAGCTGCACGGTGACCGGCCAGTGTGATCCGGGAACCCTCGAGGTCCGCTGCGAGCCGGGCGAGCTTTCCGGCACCTGCGAAGCCGAGTGCAAGGGCGAGTGCACCGTGACCACCGGCGGCGTGGAGTGTGAGGGCGAGTGCAGCGGCGCGTGCACCGGCACTTGCGATGGGGAGTGCGCGGTCAAGGACTCGAACGGAAAGTGCACCGGCAAGTGCGAAGGCAGCTGCAAGGGCAGCTGCACCGGCACCTGCTCGGTGGTGCCGCCCTCGGCGAAGTGCAGCGGCTCCTGCAAGGGTGGTTGCAGCGTCGAGTACAAGGCGCCGGCGTGCGAGGGCAAGCTCGAGCCGCCGAAGTGCGACCTCGACGCGGACTGCCAGGCGGGCTGCAACGCGCAAGCGCAGCTCCAGGCCGAGTGCACGCCGCCGGAGATCAAGGTCACGGTGGACGGCGGCGTGAGCGGCAAGCTTGGCTCGACGCTCGAGACGAACCTGCCCGCGCTCTACACCGCCGCGGTCGACCAGGGTCAGAAGGTCATCGAGGCCGCCGTCGACGTCGCCGAGCGCAGCGGTCCGGCTGCCGCCGCGGTGCTCGACTCGGTGGGTTGTGTCGCGCAGTTCGGTGCCAACGTCGCCGCGCAGTTCGAGGCCGCCGCGACGGCCTCGGTCAGCGTGAGCGTCTCGATCGAGGCGAGCGCCTCGGTCAGCACGAAGGCTGGCGCCAACTGATCGCCCGCGCGCCGGCTCCGAGCGTGCTCGGAACCCGCGCAGCCTTTCGATGACGGGATCGCCCGGCCACCTCGGCCGGGCGATTGCGTTCTACACTCCCGCGATCCATCCTCCGCGCGCCATGAGCCTCACCCTCGAAGCCGTCCACCAGTCCCTCGCGAGCGTGATCGATCCCGAGATCGGCCGACCACTGGCCGAGCTCGGCATGATCCGCGACGTGACGGTCGACGGTGACGTCGTCTCGCTCGGCGTCGATCTCACGACGCACGCCTGCCCCCTCAAGGGAAAGATCGAGGCGGACGTTCGCGCGGCCGCGCTCGCCGCCGGAGCGCGCGAGGTCTCGATCGACTGGGGAGTGAAGCCGCTGCAGCGCCCGATCGCCGACGACGACCCATGCCCGGGCGTCCAGAACATCCTCATGGTGATCAGCGGCAAGGGCGGCGTCGGCAAGAGCACCGTGGCGACGAACATCACGCTCGCACTGAAGCGCGCGGGTTGCCGCGTCGGCCTGCTCGACGCCGACATGTACGGACCGAGCATCCCGACGATGTTCGGCGTCATGGGCAAGCCGGCCGCGACGGAGTCCGGCAAGATCCGCCCGCTCGAGCGCTTCGGCGTGAAGCTGATGTCGATCGGCTTCCTGCTCGAGGACGACAAGGCGGCGGTGATCTGGCGCGGCCCCATGTTGCAGGGCGCGCTGCTGCAATTCCTGAAGGACGTCGACTGGGGCGAGCTCGACTACCTCGTGCTCGATCTGCCGCCAGGTACCGGCGACATCGCCATCACCCTCGCGCAGCGCGTGCGCACCACCGGCGCCGTCGTGGTGACGACGCCGCAAGAGGTCGCGCTCGCCGACGTCTACAAGGCGGTAGCCATGCTGAAGAAGGTGAGCATCCCGATCCTCGGCGTCGTCGAGAACGAGAGCTACTTCCTCTGCGATGGCTGCGACAAGCGCCACGAGCTGTTCGGCGCCGGCGGCGGACAGAAGGTCGCGGACTACGCTGAGGCGCCGCTGCTCGGCCAGATCCCGATGAACCCGGCCGTCCGTGAGTGGGGTGACGCGGGGACGCCGATCGTGCAGGCGGCTCCGACGACGCCGATCGCGCAAGCCTTCCAGGAGGTGGCCGAGCGGATGGCCGACCGCGCGAGCGTGATCAACGCCGAGCGCATGCCCAAGCTCACCATCGATCGGAGCGGCGGAAAAAACCGACATCTTCCGATCGCCCGCTGAACGAAAGCTTGTCGCGACGTTCGCAATTTCGCGGTATGGGTACGCCCTCTGTCAGGCGCCGGGCGTGTCACGAGGCGCGAACCGAAGCGCCGAAGGCGACGTCATGAGCAACGACGAAAGCAACGCAGGCGCGACGAACCCCTCGGCGAACACCGAAGCTGCGGTCGTCGCGGAACCCACGGTCGTGGAACCCCGAGCGGGGGAGCCCTCGGGCGACACCGGCGACGCGACCACCGCGAGCCAAACGAACGCTGCGAGCGAGGCGCAGGTCAGCATCGGCACCGAAGGCGCGGAATCGGACGGCGCGACCGATGGCCGCACCGAAGGTGACCTCGCGACCGCCGCCGAAGCCTCGAAAAAGAAGCGTCGGCGACGACGGCGGAAGAAGAAGGCACCGAACGCCGAGGCCGCGGGCGCGCCGGCCGGCGACGCAGAAACCATGGCGGGCGAGTCGCCGGACGAGGACGAGGACGGCGACGAGGAGGATGCCAGCGCGGAGGCGGCGGCCACTGCGGAAGGGGCCTCCAATGAAGGCCCGAGCAGCGACGGGAGCGCCTCCACCGCCAAGCCGAAGAAAAAGAAGCGCAAACCGGCGCCGCCCGCCGAGCGCCCCGCGTTCAATGTCGGGGACGAGATCTTCGGGCGCGTCTCGAAGGTGTCGCGCGACGCCGTCTTCGTCGATGTCGCGGGCGGCAAGGCCGTCGGGCTCTTCGACCGGGCACAACTCATCGCCGTCCCTCCGCTCGTCGGTGAACAGTTCATCGCGAAGGTGAAGGGCTTCAGCACCCGCGGCGGCATGCTGATGCTCGGTCCGGAGCCCTTCGACACGAAGCAGACGCGGCTCGAGCTGCGCGTGGCGCTCGAGAGCAAGAATCCGATCGAGTGCTGGGTCACCGGCCTCGTCAAGGGCGGCATCGAGGTCGACTACAACGGCGTCCGAGGGTTCGCGCCGGCGTCGCACGTCGAGCTCGTCCCAGGAGCTTCGCTCGTGCCGCTGCTCGGCGAGAAGCTGCCGTTCGTCGTCACGCAGTACGGCAAGAAGGGACGCGACCTCGTCCTCTCGCGCAAGGAGATGCTCGAGAAGGAGAGCACCGAAAAGCGCCAGGAGCTGCTCACGCACCTCCAGCCCGGGATGGTCTGCAAGGCCGTCGTGCGGAACGTTCTGGCGTGGGGCGTGTTCGCGGCGCTGCCCGAGCATGGCGACATCGAAGGCATGATCCACATGACCGAGGTCAGCCACGATCGTGGCACGCGCCTCGACAAGGTCGTGTCGGCCGGCGACGTGATCGACGTCAAGGTCCTGCGCATCGACGAGAAGGGCAAGCTCTGGCTCAGCCGCAAGGCGACGGTCGAAGACCCGTGGGCCTCGGTCGCTGAGAAGTATGCTGTCGGTAGCGTGCACCGCGCGACCGTCGCTCGGCTCACCGACTTCGGCGCGTTCATCCAGCTCGAGCCCGGAATCGATGGACTCTGCCACGTCGCCGACCTGTCGTTCGAGCCGGTCGACCACCCGAACAAGGTCGTCAAGGAGGGCGAGGAGATCGAGGTGATCGTCGTCAGCGTCGATCGCGAGAAGCACCGGGTGGCGCTGCACCCCGCGCCGCCCGAGGAAGAGCGCGACAAACCGCGCGTCAAGATCGTCCTCAACCAGCTGATCAAGGTCGTCGTCAAGCAGATCAAGGACGCCGGCCTCGGCGTGCGCATCGTCGGCATCACCGGTCGAAACTCGCGCGGTTTCATTCCAGCCGGACAAACCGGGACGCCGCGCGGCACCGACCTTCGCAAGACCTTCCCGCTCGGAACGGTGCTCGATGCCAAGGTGATCGAGCACGATCCGCGACGCGGCGAGACGCGCCTCTCGATCCGCGCGCTCAAGGACGACGAGGAGAAGAGCGCCTACCGCGAGTACCGCAAGAAGGTGGCGCGTGAGGCGACCTTCGGCACCTTCGGCGATCTCCTGAAGAAGAACCTCGAGCGGTGAGCCGCAACGTCCGCGGTCGAACCAGGCCACGCGGCAGCGGAAAGCCCGGTGCCAAGCGAGCCGCGCCGCTCCCCGATCTCGCGGTCGCGCCCGACCTGGAGGTCACGCTCGCGTATCGTCTGTTCGACCAAGCCGGCGCGCTCCACGACGAGGTCACGAAGGGGGAGCCGCTTCGCTACATCCACGGCTACGCGCAGGTGATCCCCGGCCTCGAGGACGGGCTTGCCGGCGCCCGTCGTGGTGAGCGCCGCTCGCTCGACCTGGGCCCCGACGAGGCGTTCGGTGAGCGTGATCCGGAGGCCCGCTTTCGCATCGCCCGCGAGGAATTTTCCGATCCCACCGCGATCGCCGTCGGTGACGAGCTCGTCTGCGAGGCACCGGACGGTGGCGAGTGCGCCTATCGCGTGGTCGAGGTCGGCGACGAGGAAGTTGTCGCCGATCAGAACCATCCGCTCGCGGGACAGCGAGTGCGCTTCGAGATCGACGTCCTCCTCGTCCGACGCGTCGACGAGGCAACGCTCGCGCGCGCCGCCGCGGAAATGGACGAGCGTATTGAGTACGCCGATTCGATGAGCTATTCGGAGGGCGTCGAAGCGATGGGCGACGTCGGCGGCGCAGTGCCGACAGCGCCGCTCGTTCAACTCCGACGGAATCCGGGATCGAGATAGATCATGAGCAAGAAGGTCAACTGGGCCGAGATGGACAAGCGAGTCCGCAACCGCCGTGCGGTCTGGACTCCCGACGAGCAGAGCGCAGTCGAGGAGAGCCTGAAGAAGCTTCCGGACTCGGCCGAGCGCGCCGAGTCCGTCGGTCTCCTGCAGCCTGCCGTGGGCGGGCTCGGTGCTGACGACGACGACGACGACGACGCGAGCTGAGGTCCAGAAGAGCTGAGAGCCAGAACAGCTGAGGTCCAAGGGAGCTGAGAGCCCATGAGCGGCAACGACCACGACGATGACGAGCTGCCGCCGAGCGGCGCCATCGAGCTTCCGAGGCTCGACTTCGCGACCTTCATCATGTCGATCGTCGGCTCCGGCCTCGTTCGCCTCGGAGATGCGCCGGACCCAGAGACGGGCAAGGCGGTCGAGCCGAACCTGGTGCTCGCACGGCAAGACATCGATCTGCTGGCGCTGCTCCAGGAAAAGACACGCGGGAACCTGAGCGGCGAGGAGGAGCGCGTGCTCAATCAAGGCCTCTACGATCTTCGGCTGCGCTACGTCGAGGTGACGAAGGCCCGGTGAAGCGCGCTGCCCTGCTTGTCGTCCTGCTCGCCGGGTGTGGCGTCCTCGAGAAGCGACGCTCCTCAGCGAGCTCGTCGGCGGAGCTGCCGGTGGGCGCCGTCCCGGTCGGCAGCGATGTGGCGCCGCTGCCTGCGCCACCGCCCGTCGCGCCCTCGCCGCCGACGACGCTCGGTGCGTTGCCCTCGCTCGCGCCGCTCGTCACCCGGGCCGGACCGAGCGTGGTGACGATCAAGGCGTTTGCTCGTCGCCAGAATGCGTTCGGGCGAGGGTCGCTCGAAGAGCGCGGAGTGGGCTCGGGCTTCGTCTACGATCCCAAGGGATTCATCCTCACGAACAACCACGTGATCGAGGAGGCGGGGCACCTCGTCGTGAAGCTGGATGACGGTCGCGAGGTGGACGCGGCGGTCGTTGGTGCCGACAAGCCCACCGACGTCGCCGTGATCAAGATCGAGGCCGAGCGCCTCAGCCCGCTTGCCATCGGCGACTCGCGCAGCGTCGAGGTCGGCGACTGGGTGGTCGCGATCGGCAATCCCTTCGGCCTCGAACACACGGTCTCGGCCGGCATCGTCTCGGCGAAGGGCCGCTCGCGCGACGACGTGAAGGGCCTCGATCCCGCGGGCTACTTCAACTTCATCCAAACCGACGCGAGCATCAACCCCGGCAACTCGGGCGGGCCCCTGCTCAACATGGCGGGCCAGGTCGTGGGCATCAACGCGGCGGTGCGCGCGAACGCGAACAACATCGGGTTCGCGATCCCGATGGAGATGGTGGTGCAGTTGCTACCCATGCTGCTGCGCGATGGCCGTGTCACGCGCAGCGCCATCGGCATCCTCGTGGACGAGGTGAGTGCCGCAGAAGCCGAGAAGCTCGGGCAAACCGGAAAGCGTGGCGCTAGGGTGCTGAAGGTCCTCGCGGGAGGCGCGGCGGATCAAGCCGGCCTTGCCCCTGGTGACGTGATCCTCGGCTTCGACGGCAAGCCGGTCAAAGATCCGAACGAGCTCCGGTGGCTCGCGAGCATCGCCGGCGTGCGGCGAACCGTGAACCTCAGGGTCGCGCGGGGCGAAAGAACCTTTGACATGCGAGTGACCCTGGGCGAGTTGACCGAGTAGCCCCGCGGCAGCCCGACTGCGCGGGCGTACAGACACCGGACACCGTGGCAGCCGAGTCGCCTCCCCCCGACGCCGACGACACCGAGGTCGTCGCCAAGCCCCCGCGCCGCGACGTGCCGGGCCGGGCTCGACACGGCAAGAAGCCGACACCCGAGGAGGGGTCCGTGCCGCGCGACACGTTGAATAACGAGCCCGATGCAGCGTCCCACCTGCTCGAGCGTCGTCGCGAAGCGGAGGCCGACCGTGAACTCATCGAACGTGCCCGAGCCGGAGATCGAAAAGCCTTCCAGAGCCTCGTCGAGCGCCATCAGCGACGCGCATTCGGTGTGGCGCTCGGGCTCTTGCGCGACGAAAACGATGCGCGCGAGGTCGTCCAAGAGGCGTTCCTTCGCGTCTACCGTAGCCTCGATCGCTTCGAGGGGAGCGCTTCGTTCTTCACCTGGCTCTACCGGATCGTCACGAACCTCTCCATCGACCGGCGTCGCAAGCCCTCGCGGCGGGAGCACGAGCGCCTCGACGTCGACCCGGACGAAGACAACGCGCCGGTGCAGCTCGTCGCTCCCCCCGAAGGAGATCCCGGCGAGTTCCTGCGAAGGCACGAAATCGGCGCACGGATCCAGTCGGCACTCGACGCGCTACCGCCCTATCATCGCGCGGTCATCGTCATGCGGGAGGTCGAGGGTCTCAGCTACCAGGAGATGGCCGAAGCCATGAACGTCTCGAAGGGAACGATCATGAGCCGCCTCTTCCACGCACGGCAGAAGCTGCAACGCGCGCTCGTCGATTGTTACCGCGAGCAACTGGGCTCGGAGCCGAATCCGAGTCAGGATCCAGAAGGTCGGGTCGACGGCGAGGGAACATCGTGAACAGGAACCAACCACCGCCGCAGACGCCCGACATGCTGCGCGACGACGCGCTGCTGATGCAGCTCGCCGACGGAGAGCTCGATCCCGAGACGGAGGCCGCGGTCCTCGCGCAACTCGAGGGCTCGCTCGCAGCGCAGCGCAAGCTCGCGTCGCTCGAAGCCCTCGGCGCGTTCGTGAAGGAAACCACCGAGGGTGACGCCCGCGCCGACGGCATCGTCGACGCCGTAATGGCCGCGATCGAGGCGGACGAGGCGCAGGCCGCTGGCGACGATTCGCGTGAGCCCGCTTCACAAGAGCCCAGTGTCGCGGCTCCACGACGCGACGTCCCCCGAGCGCGACCAGCGAACGACAACGCGAGAAGCATCTTTGCGATCGCAGGGCTCGCCGCTGCGGCGGCCGCCGCGCTCTTCCTGTGGAGCAAGACCGAGCCGGAGGAGCCGACCTTCGCCGCAGCGCCGCTCCCCGAGGCCCCCCTCGTCGCGCCGCTCGCTGCGAAGCTCGACGGATCCGCTGCGCCGACGACGAACACGCCGACCAACGCCGCCGAACCCGAAGCAGGCGTCGAGGTCGCGTCCGTCGAATTCGGTTCGAACCAGGGCTCGGTGTTTTACGTTCCTGGTGACGGGGCGGCGACGGCAGTCGTCTGGATCAACGACGGTGGAGAGGACCCATGAGAGCCTTCATGCTTGCAATTGCGATGACCACGACGCTCTTCGGCTCCGCCGCTTTCGCGGAGACCCCGAGCGGCAAGCCGGGCTCGCGGGAGCAAGGCGCAGCGAAGCCGGACCGGTCGGAGGCGACGGCCGAGCTGGTCGTCGCCCACGGGACGAACGGCGGCAAGGGCATCGACCCCAAGCTAGCTCGCCACAAAGAACTCAAGAACCCACCGTTCTCCTCGTACAACAGCTACGCGCTGCTCGAGGAGACGACGCGAGGCCTCTCGAAAGGGAAGCCAGCGACCGTGCAGCTCCCCGATGGGCGTGAGCTCAAGGTCCTGCTCGAAGAGGTCGATGAAAAGGGCGGCAAGCCGACGCGGTTCACGGTCAAGGCGACCATGAAGAAGCCGGGCAGCGAGGAATCCACCGTCCAGTTCAAGGCGAAGCCCGGCGTGATGTTCTTCGTCGCCGGGCAACGGTACGAGGGCGGGATCCTTGTGCTCGGACTCAAGATCCGCTGAAGCCCAGCGACGTCGGATGCGCTCGCCGCTGCCGGTCCTTTCGCTCCTGCTGCTCGCAGCCTGCCGTCCTGGGGCGGGCGCGGCCGTCGTCGGGCCGCAGGCTTCCGCGGCGTCGATGGCGCCCTACATGGGTGGACATCGGCTGCCGTTCGACGGCAGCTGGCGCGTCCATCGCACCCATTACGACCTGACGAACGATCAGGCCTTCGCGGTCGATCTCGTCGTCGATGCGCCGAACCCGGGACGCGGCGGTCAGAACCGCGACTACCCAAGCTACGGACAACGCATCGTCGCGGATGGCCCCGGCGTCGTTGCGGTCGCGGTCGACGGTGTGCCGGACAACGTTCCCGGGGTCGTGAACGGCTACCACGCACACGGCAATTACGTGGTGGTGGACCACCGAAACGGCGAGTTCTCCCTGTTCGCGCACTTGATCACCGGGACCGTCCGGGTCCGCGCCGGACAGCCCGTGACGATGGGCGAAGAGCTCGGCCTCTGCGGCAACAGCGGCCACAGCACGATGGCTCACCTCCACTGGCAGGTGATGGACCATCCGGAGCCCCATCGTGCACGCCCCCGCCCGATTCGCCTCATCGCCTACGAGCGGAACGGCAGGCTCTCCACGGACCGGCTCGAGCGCGGTGACGTCGTGCAGATCGCGCGCTGACAGGAAGGCGCTGACAGGAAGGCGCTGACAGGAAGCTGGTCGCGCGTCCCGGCTGAGGGTACCCTGCAGCCCTATGTTTCGCTGGCTGTTGAGGAGCGTCATCGTCGCGATGCTGGTCGGGGTCGCGTGCCTCTGTCCCGGCAACGCGCTCGCGCAGAAGGGATCGCAGAACGTGGCGGGGCTCCTCAAGAAGGGCCTCAACTTCTTCGAGGACCAGCGCTACGAGGAGTCGACACAGACGTTGTCGGCGGCCCTGTTGCGACCCGACATCACGAAGTCGGAGCGCTTGCAGGTCTTCAAGCTCCTGGCATTCAACTACATCCTGCTCGACAAGCGGGATGAAGCCGATGGCGCGGTTCGCGGGCTTCTCGTCACCGACGAGTCCTTCCAGCTGCCAGCGACGGAATCGCCACGCTTCCGTGATTTCTTCGCGGAGTCGAAGACGCGCTGGGTGGCCGAAGGGCGCCCCGGCCAGAAGGCGAGCGGAGGCGATGACGCGGGCACCGTGCGCTCCGCAGTGAAGATCCGTCACTCGTCTCCGGCGCAGGTGAAGAAGGGCTCGACCCTCGCGCTGACCGGTGAGATCGATGACGCGGAAGGCCAGGTGGCGCAGGTGCGTCTCTACTTCCGCCAGGGCTCGAGCGAGAAGTTCACCGCGACAAAGGTGAAGTACGCGATGCGAAAGTTCAGCGTCGACGTCCCCTCGAGCGCAGTCCGTCCGCCGCTCGTCGAATATTACCTCGAGGCCCTCGACGAGCGAGGCATCCCGGTTGGGACGCGCGGCGATGTCGAGTCTCCGTTGCGCGTCGCAGTCCCGGAGACGGGAAGCGTGCTGACGAGCCCGTGGCTCTGGGTACCCGTCGGTGTCGCGGTGGTCGCCGCCGTCGTGATCCCGGTCGTGATCCTGTCGACGCAGACCTCGACGACCGACGTCAACGTGACCGTCACCGAATGACCCCCGTTGCGCTGAACCACCGACTCGCAGCACCGTGAGGCTTCGATGAGCGACGCGCCGGCCGAGCCGCGTTTCCCGTACGTCCAGGTCGACACCACGCCCGACCGCGCTGAGGAGATCGCCGGCATGCTCTTCGAGCTCGGTGCCAGCGGCGTCGAGACGCGCGACGACACGACGACGCCTCGAGGCCCCGGTGGTGGGGTTGTGCGCCTCGTCTCGAGCTTTGACGACGAAGCCACCGCAGCCGAGGCCGCCTCGGTCGTCCGTACCGAGTTTCCCGAGGTGCGCTGCGAGGCCGGCGAGATCGTCGGCGACGCATGGCGTGACGCTTACAAGCAGTTCTTTGCACCGTTCGCGCTGACCGACTCGATCGTCGTCGTCCCCCCCTGGGTCGAAGGCCACGGTGTCGAGGCGCATCAGCGGGTCCTGTGGATGGATCCAGGCCGCGCATTCGGAACCGGACTCCACGCCACGACGCGGCTCGTCTCCGATGCACTCGAGCGGCGTCGCGAGAGCCTCCCGGACGCGAAGGTGCTCGACGTCGGCACCGGCAGCGGCATCCTCGCGCTGGTCGCTCTCCTGCACGGGGCCGACTCGGCCGTGGCGATCGACAACGACCCCGAAGTGCTCGACGTCGCGCGCGAGAACGCCGAGCGCAACGGCCTCGAGCGGCGCATCGCCGTGAGCGACACTCCGCTCGAATCCGTCGTCGGGGAATTTCCCGTCGTCGTGGCGAACATTCGTGCCACGACGCTGGTCGACATGACGACCGCGCTGCGCGCGCGCGTGACGGCCGATGGGGTCCTCATCCTGAGCGGCATCCTCGCGAACGAACGCGACGAGGTCTCGAGCGCCTTCGAGCGCGACGGCTTCCGCGTCGATGAGGTGACCCACCGCGGCGAGGGCGATGACGCGTGGGTCGCCATCGCGGTTCGGCGCACCTCCTGAGCGGCGGCGTCACTTGCCCGGCGCACGCGCGGAACGAGAGCGGCGGATGTTGCGAGTCCCCATCGATCTCCTCCGCGAAGGCGAGCGTGAGCTCGACGACGCGACGGCTCGTTACGTCACGCGCGTGCATCGTCTCGGCCGCGACGCGTGCTTCACCGCGTTCGATCCGGACGTGGCCCTCGAGGCGGAGGTCCGGATCCTCTCGATCGAGGCACGGGTTCGGATCGCCGTGGGCGAGCCACGGCCATCGCGCAACGTGCCGACGCGCCGGACGACGGTGATCCAAGCGGCGAGCAAGGGCACCAAGATCGAGGATGTGCTCCGCGACGCGACCGAGCTCGGGGTCACCCGGTTCGTGGTGGCGATGAGCGAGCGGAGCGTGCGACGTCCCGAGCCGAGTCAGCACGCGCGATGGCGGCGAGTCGCGGTCGAGGCGGCGCGACAGAGCGGACGCGGGGACGTTCCAGAGATCGTAGGGCCGGTGTCGCTTTCCGCCGCGCTCGGCGAGCCCGGTGAGCTTCGGTGGCTCCTCGACCCGGCAGGTCGCCAAGCTCGCGAGCTCCGACCCTCGACGACGACGAGCGCGGTCGTCGCGATCGGGCCGGAGGGTGGCTTCGCTCCGGCCGAGCTTGCCCTCGCCGACCGAGCCTCGTTCGAGCGCGTGCGGCTCGGCCGCTTCGTGCTTCGCACCGAGACCGCGTGCGCGGCGGTGCTGGGGGCCATCGAGGCGCTATCGAACGACGACGACGACGGGTGAACCGCGCGACGACGCGCTTGGCTCAGACCTCGCCGCCGATCAGGCGATCGAAGCACTGCGGGAAGTCGGCGACGGTGAGCGCGTCCTTTCGGCGATGCCACTCCGGCAGACAGCGCTGATAGGCGTCGTCGAGGCGCACCTCGCTCTCGGGAAACGGCTCCCGGAAGAGCGCCATCGTCGCCCGCGCCAGATCCTCCACCGACTGGTATTCACCCCGCTCTTTGAGGATCTGCGCGGAAATGAGGAACATCGCGAGACCTCCCGGGATCGCGCCGAGCGCCGTCGTGCAGACAGCCGGGTAGCACAGCCGCACGGTGCGGATCCCGTGACGCTCCCGGATCTGGGCCATCGTCTCGCGCTGAAGGATCTTCGCGCCGGCCAGCGGACCCATCGCGTAGACGGGATCGTTCGCCTCGTAGTCGTAGTCGCAGAACGACACCGTGCTCTCCCCTCGCGCGATAAGACCAGCCTCCGCGAGCGGTTCGACCCAGAACGAGGACGACGTCCCCATGAACTTGTTGGTCCGCTCGATCTCGACGTCGGTGGCCACCTCGACCTCGACGAGCCCGAGCTTGCGGTAGGACGCCGCGTTCGTGACGTCGGGGATTTGAAGCACCGGATCGAACGCAACGTCGACGTCGAGCACGCTCGTCGGGCCATGCTTCGCGTAACGCTTCGTCGCGCCTGCCGCGATGCCGTTGATGAGGTGCACCGCGCGGAATCGTCCCTTGAGGGCGTCGATCACCTCGCGGATCGTCTCTTCACGGACGGCGTCGCGGTTCCAGAACTCGCACGTGAGGCCCTCGGCCTTGGCCGCCTCACGAATCGCTGCGACGTGATGCCCGCCGATCTGCATCTTCTCGCTGTCGTAGTGGACGGCGAAGACGGCCGCGCGCTCACCGAACAAGAGCTGAATGGCGAGCTGTCGCGTGATGCCGTTCGAGCCGCCGAGGATGAGCACCGCGGTGTCGGGTGCGATCGAGGTCCCGCATGGGACGAGCCGCGCGCGCTGAGCGGCGAGCAAGTCACGCGCGACCCCTGGGCCGTTCTCGGCGAGCTGTTGGACGAGCGTGCGGCGATCGACGCCGCCGAGCGGGAGCTTTTTCCAGGTCTCGAAGGCCATGACGATGGCGCGTCGCATGGCGCGCCTCGGCTGTAAAGGTTCGCTGGCAGGAGGGTCGAGCCACGCTCGAGACCGCCCGCCGGTTCCCTGCGCAGAGCGCCTGACATCGACGCCGCAAGCGCTGGCTTCGTGCGAAAAACTGGCCTGATGTTCAGCTACGGTGAGAACCTCGGTGCATGGTCCCACGCGCCGATTTCCTGGTCCTTCGCAGGCTCTTCGATCTCGCTCGTGACAACCGCCCGGCCACTCGCCCTGCACTCGAGGAGCGTACCGGGCTCGAACCGGACGAGCTCGACGTCGTCCTTCGTGAGCTCGAGAGGTCCGGGCTCGTCACGCCGGAGTCGCACCGACTGACGATGGCGGGCCTGACCGTGGGCGCAGCCGTCGGCGCAAGGGCCATCGGGCTCGAGCCGAAGCCGCCGAGGGTTTCGAGCGTGCGCCGACGTCGCAAGCGCGTGGTCGCGGCCTAAGGTTACGCGTCGAGCAACTCACCGAGCCGCTCGAGGAGGAGCTCGACGTCGGGGTCCGTGAGCCCAGCGTGGAGCGTGATGCGCAGCCGTGAGGTACCATCGGGAACCGTCGGTGGGCGGATGGCCTGGACGTAGAGTCCGCGCTCGAGGAGGCGATCCCGGAGTTCGACGGCTCGCCTCGGCTCGCCCACGAGCCACGGCACGATCGGCCCACGCGACGGCGCAACGGGCGCGCCAAGCGCCGCGAGGTTCGCACGCACCCTGGCGACGATCGCATCGAGCCGCGCGCGCCCTGCGTCATCGGCGAGGACGAGCCCCACCCGCTCCCGGGCGAGCGAGGCGAGCCACGGCGCGACGCCGGTCGAGAACACGAAGCTGCGAGCGCGATTCCAGAGCCACGCCTTGAGAGGCGAAGAGCCCGCGACGAAGGCACCTTGCAGGCCGACGGCTTTGCCGAGCGTCCCCACGAGCACATCCGGGCGTATTCCAACCTCCTGGCAGAGTCCGCGGCCCTGCGGCCCGAAGAGACCCAGCGAGTGAGCCTCATCGACAACGAGCACCGCGCGGTATCGATCACAGACACGGCGCAAGGCCGCGAGGTCGGGCACGTCGCCATCCATGCTGAAGTAGGCCTCGATGACGACGATGCGACGCCGCGCGCCCGCGCCCGCGACGAGCGCTCGCTCCACGGCCTCGACGTCACCGTGGGTCGTGACGGCCACGCGCGCGCGGGACAGCCGACAACCGTCGATGATCGACGCATGGTTGAGCGCGTCCGAGACGATGAGGTCATCCTCACCCGCGAGCGCGCCGAGGAGCCCGACGTTGGCCGCGTAGCCGGACGAGAAGACGAGCGCGTCCTCGAGGCCAACCCATGCCGCGAGGTCACGCTCGAGCGCGGCGTGCGCCTCGTGCTCCCCGCTGACGAGACGGGAGGCGCCCGCTCCTGAAGGTTCATGTCGGCGAGGTCCATCCACCGCGCTCGCGGCGTGGCCGAGGTAATCGTTGGAGCAGAGGACGAGTGCACCCGCGAAGGTCGGCGGCGAGCGCAAGAGGCCGGCGACGCGGAGGGCGTCGAGCTCCGCGTCGAGAAAGTCCAGGCCACCACGACGGGATGCCACGGCTCAGCTCACTCGTGCCCGCGTTCCTTGTCGGCCTTTCGCGGCTTGACCGCCTCGACCCGGGCGACGTCACGCAAGCGATCCGTCGTGACGTCGGGAATGCGGGTACGCCGCCGCGGCTCCTCGTGGAAGCGCACCCGCGGCGCCTCGCGGTCCTCGGTCAACACGTCGCCGTGACGCTCGAGCGCGAGGTCGTCGCTGTTCGCGAGCACGCTGTCGACCCGCTCGAGCAACCGCGAGAGCGTGCCACGCGCGCGATCCGCGATGGCCTTCGAGCGAGACCGCTCCTCGCTGACCTCGTGGGCGAGCGCGATGGCCGCGAGGAGGATGGCCTGCTTCGTGACAGGGCGCCCGGGCTTGAGGATCGCCGCAAGGCGCTGCTCGACCATCGCCGAGAGCATCGCCAGCTCCGACTCATCGGCGGACGTCACCACGCGGCATGTCATCCCCGCGATGGTGAGCTCGACTGCGCGACCGGACATGACGGCAGACCCTAGCATGGCAGCCCAGCCGTTTGTCGCGCGACGGGGAGCGCTCCGGGACTCGCGTCGCGCGGGGTCGAGCCTTCAACGACGACGGGCCGCGAGCGAGGGGTGTGCACCCGCTACTCGCACTCGTCGCCGTCCGAGTCTTGACAGAGGAACTTCCCTCCGACCGCCGCCTTGATCTCGCGGCAATCGTGAGGAAGGTCCTGGCCTCGAAGGCACGCGAGCGTCAGGTCGTCCTCGCACGACGTTGGGCGAAGCTGCGTGATGCACGGGACCTGATTCGCGCGGTCGCCGCAGACGAAGATGGGAAAGTCGTAAATTCCCGACGTGACGTCGAGCCCACCGAGCGTCACGCCACGCACCGCGATTCGCGCGACGACGAACACGCCCTGGGGGCCGTGAACGTTGATGATGCCGTCCACCGTCGTGCTCGTTAGCACCGGGTTGACCGCGACGAGACCGTAGCTGGGCGACGTCTCCGCCGCGGGGTCGGCAAAGCCGGAAATGGGAACCGTGAACTCATCGACGAGCACATCGTTGTCGAAGACCTGGACGTCGGCTTCGTAGAACTGGACGCGGGAGGTCTCGGGCAGGAGGCGCGTCGAATCACCGCGCGGAATCATCTGGTTGCCGACCAGGAAGAACTGTTGGTACGTCGTCGCGAGCGCAGCATCGAGGCGACCCGAGAAGAGCGCGGGACCGCTCGAATCGGCCGTGACCGCGCACTGATCTTCGGGATCCGGCACCGGAACCTGACGAATGAAAATGCTCTGGTTGTTCTCGGTGCAGCCCGCGCCGAGCGTGAGCGCAACGAGTCCGAAAAGCGCAGCGAGCCTCTTGTGCTTCGTCTTCATGATGCCAGAGTCGGGAGTCTATCGGTTACGCGCGATGCCGGCAAAAAAGCGCTCAACGCGCGCCGAGCCAGATGCGTGCGAGGTCTTCCGCCACCTGCAGCGCGGTCCGAGCGTCGGTCCGCACCGTGTGGTGTGCCTCGGAATAGGCCGCCGCGCGCGTGCCGAGCAAGCGCGGCACCTCGACCTCGGGCGCATCCCGCAAGAGCGGGCGGTCGGTGCCGCGGGTCCTGGCGACCAGCGTCTCGACGGACGCGAGGAGCACGACGACGAAGGCCCGATCGATGGCAGCGGCGCGCAGGTGAGGGTCGAGCAGGCTGCCCCCGCCGAGCGCGACGACACGGGGCCCCCGCGAGGTCAGGATTTGGCGAACCGCCGCGCGCTCGATTGAGCGAAACGCCTGCTCGCCATGGGTGGCGAGGACGCGGGAAACGGGCATCGAGAGTTCACTCGCGATGGATTCGTCGAGATCGATGAACGGGACGCCCGCGACCTCGGCGAGCGCGCGTCCGACCGAGGTCTTGCCTGCGCCCATGAATCCCCAGAGCAAGAGCAGCTCGCGGCGGTGCGGCGTACGCGTCATCGCTCTCCCTCCGTCGCGGCGAAGCTGTCGGTCCATGGAGGGGGTTCGCGGTCCGTCACGAACTCGCACCGGACCGGGGTTGCTTCGACGCCGACACGCTCGCCTCGCGAGACGCGCAAGAGCCAGGAGGCCTCGAGATCCGCCGGGAGGAAGGCGCGCGCGCCGCCAGGGCTTGGGGGATCGGCGACCCACCCGAGAAGGCATGGCGAGGCCGGATCCCCGTGAAGGACGGCCTCCGAGGTCATCATGGGCTCGGAGAGCCCCTCGATGGTCACGGGATGCCGAGTGCCGACGAGGTACGGCGCAAGCACGCGCGGCGAGCCGGCGACGTCATCCCTGGTGCAGGCGCGGTAAGGCTCGCGGAGATCGCGCTGGGTGGGGACCGCCACGGGCGTGGGGCTCGAGGGTGAGCGCGGCACCTCGACGAAGTACGCCATGGCACGGGAGCGGTCGCGCTCGAGGACGCTCACCGCGATGCCCGGGTGAGGCCCGCTCCGGCTCCAGTGGGTCGTGACCTCGCGGTGGTGCCCCGCAGAAGGTGCGACCGCGAGATCGAGGCGGGCACCGCCGGTGGGTTCGACCACGCTCACGGTGCGGAAGATCGCCCCGTCACCGAGGTGCAGCGCGAGCATCCGCGGTGCGCCCTCGTCGATGGCGCTCTCGATGCGGTCGAGCGGGAGGTCAGGCCAACCGGGGTACGAGAGCGGCCCCGTCGGTGTTCCTCGGGGATCGAACGCGAAGACCTCCTCACCGCCGCGAATGCGGAGCACCGCACCGCGCGTCGTGATGCTGGCATCGACGCCGTGCAGGAAGGGGTGCGCACCCGCACCGAAGAGGTCGGGCCGGTCGACCGACGATCGCGCCATTCCTCGCATCCGACGCTCGTGGACGAGATCGACCCACGCGACCTCGTAACGCAAGCCAGCGCCCGGCACCGGGCGCGCTCGGACGCCGGTCCATCCCTCCGCCTGCGCATCGATTCGCTCTGCGGCGCGAAGCTTTTCCCTTGGCGGGAGCAACAGCTCGCGTCGGGTACGGCGTCCCCCGGGGCCACCTGCAAGGAGCCCGCTGACGACGGCCGCCGCACCGTTCGGCTCGCGGACGAGCAGCGACCAGGTGGTCCGGCCACGGAAGGCATCCTCGGACGTGGGGAGCGCGCCGTCCTCGACGTGGTGGAGCTGAAGGATCCCGGGCTGGCTTGCGCGACATGCGATCGTGGTGCGAACGCGGCGCTCGGTCGGGGACACGCGTGGCGATGCCTCGGGCGCGAACGGGCGACGGTCCTCGCTCGCCCAGCCGGTGCGGACGAGCTCCGCACCGACGACGCACCCGGCATCGCCACAATCGAGCGGGACGGTCTCGCCTGGCTCGGCGCGCAGGGGAACGGGTGTGTCGATGGGATCGAAGGTGCGGCCGCCGTCGAGCGATTGCCAGACCGACAGCGACGGGGAGCCCACGGAAGCGCGGCGCAGCGCGAGCCAACGAGCGCCGGCTCCCGACAGCGCGACGACCGGATCGGCCCGGGAAGGATCGATCACGTGCGACACCTTTCCGGTCGAGTCGAGCTGGGCGCCTCGCGGGCGCGAGCCTTCGATCACGAGCGAGAGCTTTCCGTCGGGAGATTCGCGCGCGCGACGCTCACCGGGAACGGACGCGTCGGAGAAGTCGCGAACGAAAGACCGCGCCTGCTCTCCGTGGCCTTCGAGCGACACGGCGTGGAACGTCGTGCCGTCGTCGTCGGAGACGAACGGGCGAAGCCCCTCCTTCGCGGTCGATGCGATGACGATGGGGCGCGGTCCTCGCCACTCGAGCCAGCCCGCCACCGCGCCGTCGCGATCCCCGAGCTCACGCGGCGCCCACGCGACCGGGACGGGGTTGAACGTCGAGACGGATGCCGTGGCACGGAGCAATTCGGGACAGCGCCCCGAGGAGCACGCGACCTCGCCCAGGAGGAGCACGGTCCCGCTCGGTCCGATCGCGACCTCGAGATCGCCGTCCCTCTCGAGGGACGGAATGGCGCGGCGAGTCCAGTTGCGACCCCGGTCGTGGCTCTGATGAACCACGAACGTCGGGTCCTCGCGGCAGACCAGAACGAGATGGTCGGCTCGCGCCGCAAAGCGTGGGGCGTCACACGCTCCTTCGAGCCGAGGCGCGATGGTGCGTTCGGTGAGCGGCGTGCCGAGCGGACCCTCGGCAAAGGTGAAGGTCCAGCCCGTCGCGCCGCGGACCTGCTCGAGCTGGGCAAATCCCTCGACCGAGAGGCTCGCGCGTCCCTCGACGAGCGCGGTCGCGCTGGGGCCTCGGCGCAACACGACCTCCGACCAGGGACGACGCGGCGGCGAGGGCGATCCCGAGAGGGTCTCGAAGCTCCCGTCGGCAAGCCAGCGACGCGCCCCGGCGGTGGCGCCGACCCACACGGTTCCCGCGCTCTCCTCGACGAGCTGGAAGGCCCCGACCGGCGGCGCGCCGAGCGAGCGCCAGCGCATCCCCGAAGGGTCGCCTATCGTCCAGCGCTCGGGGAACGAGAGCCCGACGAACCCCGCGTGGCCCTCCGCAAGCTGAAACACGGGAACATCGAGCGGAACGTCGACCCAACGAAGGCCGTCGAGCCGCATCAACGCGCCGAAAGCATCGACGCCAAGCAGCGTGGTACCGCGACCTGCGAAGCTCTCGAGCGCGCGCGGCGGCGTCGCGACGAGCGTCAGGGGTGCGGCGGGCCCGCGAGCCTCGAACACCGCGCCGTGGTCGCCGACGAGGCGGAAGCCGCCATTCGGAGTTCGCGCCACGTGACGAAGTCCCAGAGGTGCGAGGTCAGGCACCGCGTCGGCGACGAGTCGGCCCTGGTCGAGCGACGCGATCCATCGCTCGCCGCGGGCACCGACGAGCAACCACCGACCGTCCTCGAGGGCGATCCCGTCGGTCGGCGTGCTCGTGGAGGGGTGGTAGAACCAGCGCGGCCTCGGCTGCGCGACGGGGGCAGCGTCACGCGACCGAGGCGCGCCGGCGAGCGTGCGACGGGGAGCCTCCGCCGGCAGGGCTGGCCCGCGACCGCACGCCGCGAGCAGCAGCGCGCCCGACAGCAACGAGATCCCGCCGCGACGCATCGCTGTGACGCTACCACCTCTGCCCGAGCGCGCATGCGTTCGAGCGCGCTAGCGCACGCGGACGACCGTGCCGGCATCGTGGCTCGTCGGCAGCGCCGCGGACCACCCGGCTGGCACCCGCGGACCGGTGAAGTCGAACAGAAACGCCGCGTCTCTCGGTGCAAGGTTGACGCAGCCATGGCTACGAACGCGCCCAAAATTGCGGTGCCAGAACGCAGCGTGGAGGCCAACGCCCTTCGAGAAGAACTGGACGTACGGCACATCCTCGATCCGGTAGTAATTGGCAGCCCCGGGATCTTCGAGGTTGTCCATCGTCGCGCCAAGGAGTTTGACCCAGATCCGATGCGTGCCGAGCGGCGTGCCAAGCGCGCTGCCGGGCTTGCCGCGCCCCGTGGAGACGAGGGTCGCGAAGACGGGGCGCGCACCCTCGTACGCGACGAGCGTCTGCCCCGCGAGGTCGACGTCGATCCAGCGCTCGCCGGCAGGAGAATCAACCTCCGGCGGGGGCGCAGCCACCGAGGGGCGACGAAGGTCCGACGCACGCATCCACCGGTCGTCGGCGACCCGCACGAAGGGACCTCCCGCACCGGGTGACTCCTCGAGCCAGTCGACGTGGTCGAGGCGCACTTTCCCGGAGCCGGTCGCGATGAAGGCCGTGCCGGCTCG
>Ga0194129_10000299_pt1 | contig 100014 bp, 87 predicted proteins | sample TA2KigCa35mmetaG_FD_150862 | JGI IMG/M metagenome (GOLD analysis project Ga0194129, IMG submission 150862) | Freshwater microbial communities from Lake Tanganyika, Tanzania - TA2015038 Kigoma Deep Cast 35m | ecosystem: Environmental > Aquatic > Freshwater > Lake | place: Tanzania: Lake... | reverse complement strand
GTCCAATTTCCGTACGACTCCAAACCCACCATGGTATCGTCAAGGTTCTCGCATCGAACCGTATGCTGGCGAATGAAGGCCGTTTCAATTGGTTTTAGGTAAAAGGCCAAAGAAAGAATTATCCCTGTAAGCCCCATTCCCCCTAAACTTAGGTAAAATAGCTCTGCATTTTCGCTGCGGCTGCATCGAAGATTCTGTCCGGAGGCCGTATGCAATTCAAACCATACTACATGGTCAGAAAAACTGCCATCTTTATGGTGGTTTTTTCCATGAACGTCGCTGGCCAGCGCTCCACCGGCTGTTACAAATCGGGTACCGGGGGTTACGGGCAAGAACCAGCCTCTGGGCACAAAAACCTGAAGGATTTCATCGAAGGTTACCCCAGCTTGAACCGTTAGCAAACCGCTGTTCGAATCAAAATCCAAAAAGTGATTCAAACTTCGGGTATCCACAATATTTTCTGCCAAAGCACTGTCTCCGTAACACCGGCCCATTCCCCTTGCAATTTTAGGTGGGTTTACCGGCAAAGGCCAGGGCTTAAAATCAGCCTGAATATGGGGGTAGTTCCCCCAATTGCTAACCCTGGTTTTTGAATTCACCTCCCCAAAATTTGATTGGAATACAAAACCAATACAAAACTTAAAATCCAGCCCAATAAAACGAGCTGAATGGTCTTGTCGCGCAATAAAATTTGAGTGGGATTACCCGACCGCTCAAAAACCAAGGTGATTTGCAAATAGCGCATCAAACCCATTATCACAAACAGGCTTGTCAAATACAGTTGCCCTGTACCCATTCGTTGAATCACTTCGTCAGACAGGGTGTACATTAGGTAGGCTACCACAATAACTCCGGCCATCAAGGTCATGGCCGCATTGATAAACTCCAAATTATAGCCCTCCATCGACTTCCGCATTACCTTTCCAGAATCCCTGTGAATAACCAAGTCGTCGCGCCTTTTGGCCAATCCTAAAAACAGGGCCAGCAAAAAGGTCATTACAATAATCCAATGCGAAACCTCGACACCCGCAAGTACTCCCCCACTAACCACCCTTAAAACAAATCCCGTGGCAATCATGCTCACATCGATAATTGGCATGTGTTTCATGCCCAAAGAATAGGCCAGATTCATTCCGATGTAGGCCAGCAATACATACAAAAACAACGGATTTAAAACCGCAGCAATAACCAAACCCGAACCCAGCAACATAATTGCCATGCCTATTCCGATGTTAATGGATACCAAGCCCGAGGCAAAAGGCCTGTGCTTTTTAATGGGGTGTAAGCGGTCTTCTTCTACATCTCGGATATCATTTATAATGTAAATGGCTGAGGCCGATAAGCCGAAAGACAAAAAACCAGATAAGCAAAGCAACAACGCATCTATATGGCCTACATGCCCGCTAAAAAAAAGGGGAAGGAACAAAAATAAATTTTTGGTCCAGTGCGAAAGACGCAGCATCTTAATCAAGGGCATGCTCGATAAATTTGTACTTTTGCATTAAAGTATTGCAAAGGTGAGAAAAATACTGGTTACTGGGATAGGCGGATTTATAGGTTTTCATGTGAGTAAGCTGTTGGCCAGCGAAAAAAATATGGAGGTGTATGGGTTAGACATCTTAAATGATTACTACGACCCGGAGTTGAAAAAAAACCGACTGGTTCATTTGGGTTTTAAACCCAATGAAATTGAAAGTGGAAAAGAAATTCAAAGCAGCTCCTTGCCTATTCGGTTTAAACGAATCAATTTGGCCGATAAGGCATCGGTCATGGAGGTTTTTGAGACCTTTCAACCCGACGGAGTTATTCACTTAGCGGCACAAGCAGGGGTAAGGTATTCGTTAACCCACCCTGAGGTTTACATGGAATCGAACATGACAGCCTTTTTGAACATATTGGAGGCCTGCCGGTTCCATTTCCCTGCTCACCTGGTGTATGCCAGCTCTAGTTCGGTGTATGGCCTTAATGGAGAAATTCCTTTTTCGGTAAAAAAAGGAACCAACCACCCGGTATCCTTGTATGCCGCTACCAAAAAAAGCAATGAACTGATGGCCCATTGCTACAGCCATTTGTACCAAATTCCAACCACTGGGCTTCGATTTTTTACCGTGTATGGCCCTTGGGGACGCCCCGACATGGCCCTGTTTTTATTTACCAAAGCGATTTTATCTGGAAAGCCAATTGACGTGTACAACCATGGAAAAATGCGCCGCGATTTCACCTACATCGACGATATTGTTCAAGGTATCGTGAGTGTTTTGCTAAAACCCGCACAGCCATCGGCCGAGTTTAATCCACTGCGCCCTAAGCCCGATGTTTCTTCGGCACCCTACCGGATTTTAAACATAGGCCATAGCAAACCGGTAGAATTAATGGATTTTATAAGGGAAATTGAAAAACAATTGGGCAAAAAAGCGGAACTAAACCTAATGCCCCTGCAACCTGGCGATGTACTGGTTTCGTATGCCGATGTAACGGAACTGGCCAATGAATACGGATACAGACCAAACACATCAATCCAGGTGGGGGTGGAACGCTTTATTCGTTGGTACCGCGATTATTATCAGGTTTAATTTACCTAAGCCAAGCTTTTGCTTGTGGGGCTCTGCGGCAGGGATTGACGCGGCTACCCCACAGGTTTGGTGGGCTTGCTGATGCCCAGCAAAAAAGAGCGACCTTGGGAGCTCCTTTTTTGCGGACAGCAGCCCCCACCAAACCGAGGAGTAGCACGGAAAGCCCGTGGCCGCCCCAAAAACACCTTCGCCCAGTATTTTGTACCTTTGACCTAAGCTAATGAACTATGTCTGAGAAGAAAAAATTGCTGGGCCTACCTATCTCTGAATTGAAAAGCGATGGACAATGGGCAAATTTGAAGGCCAATGAGCAAGAATTAAAGCGGCTTGAAGCTGAAATTGAGGCCATTGAAAATGATTTTGCCCTGGTTGGATTTTTTAAAATTCGACGAAAGAAACGCGATTTTTTGGGGCGCGAGCAAGAACAATTTGAAAATTTAGACCTTTTTTTGCGCAAAAACCACAAACCTTACAAAGCAATAGCCGAAGAAAATCTGCAGTTGCTTGTCGAAAAAAAAATCAAATTCAGGGTTAAACCAAGCCGATTCGCCTTATCGGGCGAATACGCCAACCATTTTTTTGGCCGGGTTGCCTCTTCCGGGCGAAGCCAAGTAAAAACGATTGAAATCAGGGGATCGGGCGCATTCATGGAACCCAGTGTTTACCCCGCTGAATTAAGCGGGAAAATCGACCATTGGGGTAACATTCGATTAAAAACAGAGCGTTTAAGCAGGGGCTTAAAAGCCATGTTACCCAAAAGCTACCTTGGAGACATCGATGAAAATGGAAAAATCAAATTGAAGCTAGACAAAACCGATTGGCTTTTGAGCTACATGGGCTGGAGAACCATACATAGCTTGGAAGGACTGCATTTTTCAGGAAACAAAAAAGGCGGACGAACCTTTTCAGACAACAAAGACAAAATGTACTCCGCATTGCAAGAGCTAAAAAAGGAGCTTTTGTCTGCCCAATAAATGTCAAAACAGGCTTTCAAATCTGAACCGCCTGACTTCCGCATTTTAACACCAAGGCCAAAATTTTTTCTTAGGAAAATCATGGGTTGCAGAAGGGCTTATGAAAAAACGCGGAAGTCAGTCGCTATCCGCGGCTAGGTTTTTAGCCACGAATGCACGAATGGTTGTGGCTGTGGCTTTGGCCACTCATGCAGGAATATATGGGGCTATGCTGTTTGCGGCTAGGTTTTTAGCCACGAATGCACGTATGGTTGTGGCTTTGGCTTTGGCCACTCATGCAGGAATATATGGGGCTATGCTGTTTGCGGCTAGGTTTTTAGCCACGAATGCACGAATGGTTGTGGCTGTGGCTTTGGCCACTCATGCAGGAATATATGGGGCTATGCTGTTTTCGGCTAGGTTTTTAGCCACGAATGCATGAATGGTTGTGGCTGTGGCTTTGGCCACCCATGCAGGAATATACGGGGCTACGCTTTTTGCGGCTAGGTTTTTAGCCACGAATGCACGAATGGTTGTGGCTGTGTGGGTAGCCTCAAAAACACCACATTCGTGCATTCGTGGCTACCCTAATTACGCATTTCCAATAACCACCGATTATGAATACCACGCCAATCTCGCCCCCAAACATCCCATTCGTGCATTCGTGGCTAAGTTATCTGCGGCTTACCTTCCTAGCGCCAATCTAGCGGATTTGTTCTTAAGGACCCGAAACTTTTTACAACTATATTATTACCACTAATTTTATCTACTACCTGAACATAGGTCTTGCCATTCCGCATTTTTAGCCTCCTTACAAACACAGAACAAAAGTAGTTTATCAAAATTAACACCCAAGCCTCAAAATATTTACAGTAAAATCAAGGGTTACCGAAGGACTTCTGAAAAAACGCGGAAGTCAGGAAAAAGGAGCTTTTGTCTGCCCAATAAATGTCAAAACAGGCTTTCAAATCTGAACCGAACACCAAGCTCGGATGCCGATAAAACAGAATCTGCAACTCAATTATGCCCTGCCAAAAGCTTGGGTTCAACATAGGGATAAACCGCTTTTGAAGGCGATAGGTATTGCAAATTCAATGCAAGCCCCCTTTCAGTGTTGTAAAGGCTCCCCCAACTTGGGCAATCGCAACCTTTTCCGGCTTTGCAAGAGGCAAGCAGAACAAGACACAAAAGAAAAAACCAACCCTTAAAGGTCATCTAAATCCGGTAAAGGAGCCTGTTGGTACGACTTCTTTTTAGGCTTAAGTTTGTCCTTAAAAATAATGTTTACCAGGGTATCGTCGTTCAACCGAAGGGTGGAACTTATTCCCGAACCTGGGGAAATTTTTAAAGCGTTGTCGTTGATGTTCTTTTTAGCTTCAGGCCTGTACTGCTCGTTCTTATTGTCAACATACTTTAAATAAATGGTTTCAATTTTACCATCTTTAACCTGGACCTTACCCATCAGGCAATCGTTTTTACCCGTTGAATAGCGAATAGAAACAATTACACCTTCGTGCCAGCCATCGGAAACATCCTCAGACCCCCTAGCATTAAACGCTGTTGACCATTGACTAAAGCACGTGTGAACAGTGGTTTCCGATTGGGTTTGGGCCTGAATACCGGCGAACGTAAACCCCATGAACAGGGCTAAAAAATACTTCATACCGAACGATTAAGTCCTCAAAGGTAATCCAATATTTTTAAGCCGAAGTTATTTTTTCAATCCAATTTCTTCCAAACGCTGATCAAGGTAATCACCGGCCGAAATGGGCTCATAATGCATAGGATTATCGGCCGAAACGCAAGAAGGAAGGCAATCTAAGCGCATATCGCTGCGTGGGTGAAGGAAGAATGGTATGGAATACCGGCTGGTGTTCCAGAATTCTTTTGGTGGGTTAATAACCCGGTGGGTGGTTGACTTAAGTACATTGTTGGTCAATCGCTGAAGCATATCGCCCACGTTTACAACCACTTGGTCGGGCAAGGCCGTTACCGATACCCATTCATTGGCCTTGTTTAAAATTTGCAAACCGTCGGCCGATGCACCCATCAACAAGGTAATCAAATTGATGTCTTCGTGTGCGCCAGCACGCACAGCACCTTTTGGCTCGGTCAAAATGGGTCCATAATGAATGGGCCGAAGTACGCTGTTGCCCAAATGAATTCTGGAATCAAAGTAATTTTCTTCCAAATTAAGGTATAAAGCTATGGCTTTCAGTAAATTGCGCCCCGCATCTTCCAACAAATGGAAGGTTTCCATTCCCACCCGATTGAATTCAGGCAGCTCATTCACATACATGTTTACTGGATATTTAGAAGCAATAAAATCGCCCCCAATTTTGTCTTGTCCAAAATGCCAAAATTCTTTCAAATCGGCTTCGGCCATGCCTTTGGCATGTTCCCGGCCGAATGAAGTGTATCCCCTTTGGCCCGCCAATTCAGGAATTTCATAGCCCAATTTGGTTTCCAAAGGAAGGTCAAAAAAGGATTTTACTTCACGGTACAAATCGTCGGTTTGGGCCTGGGTTAAGCCATGATTTTTAACGGCAACGAAGCCTACTTGCGAGAATGCAGCGCCCAAAGCAGCTACAAAAGCAGCGCGTTCTTCTGCATTTCCTTGGGTAAATTGGTGCAAATCAACCGACGGAATTCCTAAACTTGATGACATAGGTTTTAAATTTTCGTTAGGCAAAGATGAAAGAAATTTTGCATATGCCCATTAAATCGGTTGCCGAAAGGGCGCAATATATTACCAATAGGTTCAAAAGGGATGTTTGTTGGGCGGCATTTCGGGCTGTTACCTGTAGTCGCCTTGTCCGGTTTTAGCATCAAAGGCGTTTGGGTGGCTCCCAAGGTCGCCCCCAAACGCCATTGCTGCTTAAAAACCGGCCCTCGGCTCCTGCCGGCTCCATCCCGGCCGCGGGCCGAATAAGGCCGATTATGTTGTTATTTTTTGGACCACTCTTGAATGGAAGCTTCATTGAGGCGAACATAGTCGTCGCTTCCTGCCTCTTTAGCTAAATCGAGGGCGCGCTTGGCTGTTTTTAATGCGGCCTTGTAGTCGCCCATCTTAGCCTCAATCAGAGCCTTTTGCCGAACTACCCAATAGCGCTCTTCCATAGCGATGCTTTTGTTTATCCATTCCAAAGCTGTGGGTAGCTCTCTGTCGGTGTCGAAATAGTAACGGGCGGCTTGAAAATAGGAACCTGCCGAAATATTCAAGGCGTTTTTAATGTTGCGCATCACGGCTTCGTCCACGCTGGTTTCAACCCCAAAAGCAACCTTACTGGTTTCCCAGAAAATTTCAACTTGAGCAGAATTGGTGGTTAAATGGTTAAAATCAATGGTAAATGTTTCAGAAAAAGGAATGATGCTGGGCTTTACCTTTAGGTTAACCACATCTTTTGCGGGATCGTACTTTGAGGCACCCGATTGATTCCAATCGCTGTTGAGCAAAATGGTCCAATCATCGGAGCCAGGAATGGTAAAAATGGCATATCTGCCTTTTTTTACCGATACCCCTGAAATTATAACGGAATCGGTAAATTCAATGGTAGAGGCTTTGTTGGCACCGGTTCTCCAGATTTTTCCATAAGGCACCAAATCTCCAAATACTTTACGGCCACGGGCGCTGGGTCTAGAATAGGTAACGGTGGCGTCCATCAATCCAATTTTTTGGTTCAAGGTGGCCAAAGGGCTAGGCTGAGGCATTTCAATTTGACCTTGCAAGGGCAGGACCACCAAAGAGGCAACAAACAACAAAGAAAGGGCGATAGAACGCATCATGGCAATTGGTTTAAAAGTTTCGTTCTCAAAGGAACAAAAAAAGAGGAAAAGGGTTTATTTTTTTGAGGGGCTTCCCCACTTAACCAGCACAGCACCCCAGGTAAATCCGCCGCCAAAGGCAGAAAGAACCAACAAGTCGCCCGAATTCAATTGATTTTCATAATCCCACAAGCACAAAGGCAAAGTTCCTGCGGTGGTATTGCCGTATTTTTCGATGTTAAGCATAACCTTTTCGGGACCTATTCCCATTCGATTGGCCGTGGCATCAATAATGCGCTTATTGGCTTGATGGGGTACCAACCAGGCAATATCTTGAGGCTGCAAGCCGTTTTGTTCCATAATTCGGGCTGAAACATCGGCCATGTTGGTAACCGCAAATTTATACACCGATTGCCCTTCTTGATACACAAAATGCTGCCGCGCATCTACGGTTTCATGGCTTGCCGGGCGGCGGCTTCCACCGGCCTTTTGGTGAAGGTATTCGGCACCGGCCCCGTCTGAAAGCAAAATGCTGTCAACCACCCCAAAACCCTCTTCATTGGGTTCCAATAATACGGCTCCTGCCCCATCGCCAAAAATAATGCAGGTGGTTCGATCGGTATAGTCAATAATGCTCGACATTTTATCGCCCCCTACAACAATCACCTTTTTATGAGAGCCCGATTCAATGAATTTAGCGCCGGTAACCAAGCCATACAAAAACCCTGAACAGGCGGCATTAATATCGTAACCAAAGGCATTTTTGGCTCCTATTTCACTGGCTATAATGTTGGCGGTGGCAGGAAATGGCATATCTGGAGTCACCGTAGCGCAAATCAATATGTCGATTTCTTCGGGGCGGGTTCCCGTTTTTTCTAAAAGCCCTTTAACGGCTTCAATTCCCATAAACGAAGTCCCCAGATTTTCACCCTTTAAAATTCTGCGCTCCTTGATGCCTGTTCTGCTAACAATCCACTCTTCGTTGGTATCGACCATGCTTTCCAGCTCTTTGTTGGTAAGCACGTAAGGGGGGACGTATCCAAAAACTCCTGTAATCGCTGCGCTTAATTTACTCATCTTTTAGAGCGGCAAAAATTCGTTCGCACAACCCTGTGCGGGCGATGTCGTAAGTTAAATAAATCATGTTTTGAATGGCCAGTGGACTTGAAATTCCGTGGCCTACCACAACGGGCTTATTGACACCCAAAATGGGTGATCCGCCATAGGTTTCGTAATTCAACCGTTTAAAGAAAGGGAGTTCAGCGCAATGAAGGTCTTGGGCGATTTCGAAGAATTTTTCGCTAAGTTTAACAACGACATTCCCTGTGAATCCACCTGTTACAACCACATCGGCCTTATCCGTGAAAATATCACGGCCTTCGACATTACCCACAAAATGAATGTTTGGCATTTCGGCCAACAATTTATGGCCTGCTACGGTAACGGCATTTCCTTTTTCTGGTTCTTCTCCAATCGATAAAAGACCTATTTTGGGGTTTTCGATGCCCATAACAGTTTGAGCATACACATGTCCCAGCAGAGCTAAATCGCGTAGGGTTTCTGGTTTGGTGTCGGCAATGGCACCAACATCCAACAAAATACCATCGGAACCTTCAGGTCGGGGCAAACATCCCAACAAACACGGACGAATGTCTTCTCGGCTGCTGCCCAATTTCAATACAGAACCCGCCAACATGGCCCCTGTATTTCCAGCCGAGGCAAAACCATCAATTTTCCCTTCATTCAAGGCTTCAAGCCCTACAACAATACTTGATTCGGGTTTTTCAACCAAGGCGCGAACAGGGCTTGCGGCCATATCAATCACCTGTTCTGTATAAACAACATCGCAATGGGATGCAAAATCAGAATTGGCAGTTAAGAAAGGTTCAATAATTGACGATTGGCCAAAAAGAACAAGCCTGAAAGAATGAGACCATTCGGCATGCGCCATCAGGGCACCTTTCAGCACAGAATCAGGAGCAAAATCGCCCCCCATAACATCTAAACCAATGCGTAACATCAACCTGGCTTGGCCGGCTAAAGACTTATTCTGATTTGGAGGATTCTACCACCAATTTGCCTTTGTAAAACAAGTTGCCATCTACCAAATAGGCGCGATGACGGCGGTGTACCGTCCCTGTGGTTGAACAGGTTGACAACGTAGGTTCAGAAGCCTTATTGTGGGTTCTTCTTTTGTCCCTACGGGTTTTGGAAATTTTTCGTTTAGGATGTGCCATAATTCACAAAAGTAATCAATTATCGTCAGATTTTAGCTGCCTTAAAGCTTCCCAGCGAGGATCCATTGTTGGGGACTCATCCTGAGAAGCAGAATAGGTTTTAAGTTGGTCAAGCATTTCTTTGTCGCATTCTTTAGGCTGCCCTTCATTCATTTGACACAGGCGCTTCATAGGAAGCAACACCTGAACCAAGTCATTCAAATGTGGGGCCAAGTCCAATTGAAATTCGGAGGCCTCGAGCACAAACAAATCTTCGTCTTCTTCTTGACTTTCGGTGCCATTCAATTTAAAAACCAATGCTTTTGTTCCCTGCAACCTAAAGTTAAACGGGGTCAAACAACGGTCGCAGTCAAACTGAAGCGTACCATCTAAGTTCAGATGAAAGACCAACATGGTTTCATCTTTGTCCATTTTTGCCTTTACAAGCAAATGGGAATTTTGAAATCCATCGCGGTTAAAACCATCAAAGAACGCGTCTCCCAATCTCCATTCATAGAAATGAGAGCCATTTTTTAATCCTGAAAATTCAACGATGTACTCAGAACGGGCTCTCATTGGAATTAAAAAATGGTTGCAAATGTAATGATTTCGTTTAACATGCACAAAATCGCGAAGGCGGTCGGGTTTCGATTTTTGAGGATCGCCGGATTAAGCCCGCAGTTTTACGGCAAAAAAAGCCGCTGGCCAAGCGCTTAGCATTCCAAAAACGGTCAAACCCGACAGGGTAAAAACAGACCGAAGATTGGGTTGATTAAACGTGGAAATGGTTTGGCTGTACCCCTTTAACTGATCAGGGGCTAAACCACCTGAAGCGGCCTCATTAATGGCATAGGCGATGGAGGTTGGCAGATAGGTTTTATCAAGGAACGAATAATACAACCAAATGGAGGCAGAAACAAAAACGGCAGAAATCAATCCCATTTTAGCAGCCTCCTTGTAGGCTGAAAAAAACGATGTCTGATTAAGTTCTCCCATTTCAAGTCGGCGCATAAAATGCTGTACAACAAAAAATTGAAGCACAGGCAACACAATTAAAAGGGGGAAAACAGGCATTTTCCACAAAAAGTCTCCCGGCCCAAACCAATTAAAGAACATAGACATCCACCTAAATCCAAGGTAGGCCAAATTCAAAATTAGAGCGCCGTAGAGGGGTCTCATGGCCTTACCCGTTCATGCTTATTAAAAACTCTTCGTTGGTTTGGGTAAATTTAAGCCTGTCGGTTAAGAATTCCATGGCTTCTATGGTGTTCATGTCGCTCAAATGATTCCTAAGTACATACAGGCGATTCAGCATTTCTTTGCTTACCAGCAAATCATCGCGTCGCGTGCTGGAACCATTGATATCGATGGCCGGATAAATGCGTTTGTTGGCAAGTTTTCGATCCAACTGCAATTCCATGTTGCCAGTACCTTTAAATTCTTCAAAAATCACCTCATCCATTTTAGACCCCGTATCAATCAAGGCAGTGGCAAGAATCGTTAATGAACCTCCGTTTTCAATTTTCCTGGCAGCCCCAAAAAACCGTTTAGGTTTTTGAAGGGCATTGGAATCAACGCCGCCTGAAAGAACTTTTCCTGAGGCCGGTGCACAGGTATTGTGAGCGCGGGCAAGTCGGGTAATGGAATCCAATAGAATAACCACATCGTGCCCACATTCTACCATTCTCTTGGCCTTTTCTAAAACCAGGGTTGCAATTTTAACATGTCTTTCGGCCGGCTCATCGAAAGTACTGGCAATCACCTCTGCCTTTACGCTTCGAGCCATATCGGTTACCTCTTCCGGGCGCTCATCAATCAACAAGATGATAAGGTAAATTTCGGGGTGATTTTCGGCGATGGCATTGGCCACCTCTTTAAGTAAAACGGTTTTGCCGGTTTTTGGCTGGGCTACAATCAGGCCGCGTTGCCCTTTGCCAATAGGACTAAACATATCTAGTATCCGGGTAGACATGCTGTTGGTTTTGCTTCCTTGCTTGGAAACCTGGATTTTCTCAAACGGAAAAAGTGGAGTCAAAAAATCAAAGGGAACCCTGTCGCGAACCACGGCAGGATCTTGGCCATTAATTTCTTTGACCTTTATCAAAGGGTAAAACTTCTCCCCTTCCTTGGGTGGGCGAATCGTCCCGTTAACTGTATCACCCGTTCTCAAACCAAACAATTTGATTTGCGATTGAGATACATAAACATCATCGGGCGAAGCCAAATAATTGTAATCGCTGCTCCTTAAAAAACCAAAACCTTCAGGCATAATATCTAAAACCCCTTCAACATCTACAAAGGTTTCAAATGTGTACACATCGTACCTTTTGGCTGGCATAGGTTCCCTGGGTGCAAATTCCCGGGGTGGTCTGTTTTCTGAAGGCTGAGGATGAGCGGGATTCCGAGGCAAATCCATGGGCCTAGGTCCCCCTTCTCGCTCACGTCCTGGATGCCGAAATCCACGGGCTCCTGTACTAAACCGTTCTGAATTTGAATCGGCACGAACCTCGGGTGCCTCAGTTGGAAGCGGATTCTTTTCAATTTCCCTGGCTTGCTGGCTGTTTTGGTCAAACAAATCAGGATTGGCAGGAAGTTCACTGGCTAATCTTAAACGCTTTCTTTTGGGGGCTTCGCCCGCCTCAGTGCCGCTGTCCGAATGGATTGCAGCCCCCGTTTCTTCTTTGGGCGAACCCGAAGTTATTTTGGCTTCCGCTTCACTTTCCTTCTTGATGGCCATTATGGCATCAATCAGCTCGTCTTTACGCATATACTGATACCGTTGGATTTCTAAAACCCGTGCAATTTCTTTCAGGTCAGGCAACAGCCTACGCTTTAGGTCCTCAATTTGATTCATACTTAATTTTGAAGTGAGCCCGAAATCCCCATAAACCAAAGCCATCAGCAAAGCTGATCACGCACGAAAGGCGGGAAAAAGTCAGGAACGAGCCGCAATATTACGAACATTTTCGATAAACCAAAAAATTAAGGGGGAAAGTTAAATGAATTTTATTTGTCAACTCCTTTTGTCTTCCATAAGCTGAAACCCTTTTTTAACACCGGCATCTGGTTCAAATCAAAATCAAATTTTGCTGGTTCGGCATGGCATGTCAAAATTAAACGAGAAAGGGTTCTATGCAATTTTAAAATCTGCCCCTTATTCTACCAACCTAGCCCCTATCTTTGCCCTATGAAAATTGGACTAGCTCAATTTAATCCCTTAATAGGGAATATTTCAGGAAATTGCCAAAAAATGCTAGGAATTTTAAGGCAATCCAAAGCCGAGAAGGTTGATTTGCTTGTATTTCCTGAACTTAGTTTAACGGGCTACCCTCCCGAAGATTTGCTGAACTACACCGGAATGTTCAATGAAATTCAATGGGCAATGATTGAGCTTGCCTTAGAAACCGATGATGATTTTGCGGTTTTGGTGGGAGCCCCCAGCCTAAACGAAGGGCCTGGAAAACCTTGGTTTAACTCCGTTTGGTTTCTGGCCGAGGGAAAAATAATGAACCTTATCCATAAAAGCCTTTTGCCCAACTACGATGTTTTTGATGAGGATAGGCATTTTGAATCTGGCCCTAAACGACAACCTATTTTTTGGAAAGGCTCATCGTTGGCTGTGGTCATTTGCGAGGATACCTGGAACATTGAACCCGAAAAACCAAGGTACCACAGGGATGTTTTGGGCGAAATGCGAGAGGTAGGATTTGATTTGATTCTGAACATTACCGCCTCGCCCTACCACCAAGGTCAACATAAAAAGCGGGAAGAAATGGCTCGCTTTCATGCGGTTCGCTTCGGAAAGCCTTTCGTATACGTGAATCAGGTTGGTGCCCATACAAGTCTGCTTTTTGATGGGCAATCCTTTGTTATGAATGGACTTGGACAGGTTGTTCTACAGTTGCAGGCCTGCAAAGAAGAGCTTAGAATATGGAACAGCAATGCCGTATCGGAACCCCCATTGGAAAACCGATACAATGAAATGGAGGTTTTATACCAATCCCTTTGCCTTGGAATTTCAGATTTCTTTCAAAAAAATGGGTTCAAAGATGCGGTTTTAGGCCTGAGTGGGGGTATCGACTCTGCCTTGGTTGCCTGCCTCGCTGCTGACGCCCTAGGCCCTAAAAGGGTACATGGTATTTTACTTCCCTCAAAATATTCCTCATCCCATTCCATCAGCGATGCCGAGGAACTAGGAAAAAACCTAGGAATTCAGCTTGAAACCCTGCCCATTCAAAAATCGGTCGACTCGGTTGAAATCAGCCTTGGGCAGCATTTGCTGGGAAGGCCCGCTGACCTTACAGAAGAGAACATTCAAAGCAGAATAAGGGGTGTTTTGCTCATGGCTTTGAGCAACCGCCACAATTGGATACTGCTTAACACCACCAATAAAAGTGAGGCTGCCGTTGGTTATGGAACCCTTTATGGAGATATGTGCGGAGCCTTGAGTGTGTTGGGTGACCTTTGGAAAACCGAAGTATATGCCCTATCCCACTGGATAAACAGAAACGAAATTCGAATTCCTGAATCCATTTTGACAAAAGCGCCCTCGGCTGAACTAAGGCCAAACCAAAAAGACAGCGATAGCCTGCCAGATTATGAAGTTCTGGACGCCATTCTGAAAAAAGGCATCGTTGAGGGGCTGGGAGCCAACCAAATTATTGAACTTGGCTTTGAAAAAGAGCTGGTGCATCAAAGCCTAAATCTGGTTCATCGGTCTGAATTTAAACGCTTTCAAATGGCACCCGTCCTTAGGGTAAGTCCCCGGGCTTTTGGTAGTGGAAGAAGAATGCCCCTAACCTTTAAATTTCCTGATTTCGAATGAAAGCAGACATCCCATACCCTCAAGTTTCCGGGGTCTTTTTGGCTTTGGTTTTTGAACCCGACTTTCCTGAAACTCCATATACCGCATACCTTATAAACGAAAACAATCAAGAGTTAAAAAATGCCATGGTTGTGAGTCTAGGCTATGGAGATGTGCAAGGTGAAAAGGTGAAAACCTCCACACTTCGGCATTTTTACGACAGCATCGACGCCCAGGGTTATCAAAGAATTGAACCTATTACGGCCGAAGCATTTAGCCTTACCAACGAATATTGGATAAGTTATTTCATCGAAGAGCAGGTGTACGATAAAAAATTTATGGTCTTGCCCGGAACCGTTGAATTGGGATTTGAACGTGAACTCCCAATTCTTGGTCGGAAAGGAATTTTGATTGGTTAAGAATCTCCACGCGGCTTATTCCAGTTGCATCTCATCCAACCCGGATTGCAATAAGTTGGAGCAACCCAATTACAAGGGTTTTTGCATACCTATTGTTAGGTATTTTGGTAGGTATTTCAACGTTTCATCGGAATGAAGCCCAATGGACTGACCTATCTTTGAGGCATGAAAATGCATTTCCTCTCCTTGTTTTTCATTCTTTCCTTTAAGTTAATGGGCCAAAGCACCGACAGCCTTCGCTTTCCACAAGAAAGGCATTTAAAAAATGTTCGGCAGTTGACCTTTGGGGGCGAGAATGCCGAAGCATATTGGAGTTTTAAAAACGACAAGCTTGTTTTTCAAAGAACAGACAAAGAAAATGGAATCCCGTGCGACCAAATCTATGTTTGGACCGTAAGCGGCAAAACCATGCTTAGCGATCCCCCGATTCGGGTTTCCTCGGGCGAAGGACGAACCACCTGTTCTTATTTTCTGAAGGGCGACAGCGTTGTTATTTATGCCTCAACCCATGCCAGCTCGATGGATTGCCCGGCAGAACCCGAACGAACCTCGGGTGCCTATTATTGGCCGATTTACCCAAGTTTTGACCTTTACCTTAAAAACCTTAGAACAGGCACATCAAAGCGGCTTACCGACCGGGAAGGTTATGATGCCGAAGCGACCGTTTCTCCAAAAGGAGACAAAATCGTATTCACTTCAGATCGAAGCGGCGACCTAGAACTTTGGACAATGGATATCAATGGGGAAAATTTAAAACAAATAACACGAGGCTTGGGATACGACGGGGGCGCTTTTTTTTCGCCCGATGGTAAACACCTTGTTTTCAGGGCAAGTAGGCCAAAATCGACCGAAGAAATTGAAAAATATACCGGATTATTTAAACAAGGGTTAGTGGCGCCGAGCGATATGGAAATTTACATCTGTAAGGCAGACGGAACCGATCTTCGGCAAGTTACAAAGCTAGGAAAAGCAAATTGGGCCCCTTTCTTTCATCCCTCAGGCAAAAAAATCCTTTTTAGCTCAAACCATGCTTCAAAACGAGGGTATCAATTCAACCTTTACATGGTTAACCTTGATGGAACTGAATTAGAACAGATAACCTTCGACCCTATTTTTGATGCCTTCCCTATGTTTTCTTTTGATGGCAAAAAACTGGTTTTTAGTTCAAACCGGAACAACGGTGGCAGCAGGTCTACGAATTTATTTATAGCCGATTGGATAGATTAACGTATGACAAATCCTATTAAGCATTTAAAATCCAAATGGAATTTAAAAAGCATCGGCCAGGTTTGGATTGTGTTGCTGGTTTTTGCCTGCACTGGATTTACTATTATGTTTATTCGAAAACCGCTACTGACGTTCATTGGGCTAGAACGTCCTGAGAAATTGGGCTGGTACATTCTATACTTCATCGGAATCTTACCTCTTTACCAGGCCATCCTTTTATTCTACGGTGCCCTTTTGGGCCAATTTCGATTTTTCTGGGAGTTTGAGAAGCGAATGGTTAAAAGGCTCTTAGGGATTAAAAAAAAAGAAACTGAAAATCCATAGGCCTCTTAGCCCACTCTTAAGGTACAATTTGGCCATCGGCCATCACCAGGTTTCTGTCTGCCATTTCTGCCAACTCTGAATTATGAGTTACCAAAATAAATGTTTGACCCAATTTGTCACGAAGGTCAAAAAACAAAGAATGCAATTGGGCGGCGGTTTGAGCATCAAGGTTACCACTTGGTTCATCTGCAAAAATAACGGCAGGAGCATTCGCTAAAGCCCGAGCAACGGCCACGCGCTGCTGTTCACCACCCGACAATGTATCGGGTTTATGGTGTGCACGGTGTTTTAGGTCCAATAACTTTAATAATTCCATCCCCCTTGATTCAACCTCGGCCGTAGATTTACCAGCAATCATAAGAGGAATGCCTATGTTCTCCAAAGCGGTAAATTCAGGCAATAAATGATGGAATTGAAATACAAATCCCAGCCTCTGATTGCGAAATCGACTCATGTGGCCATCGTTCAACTGGGTGATTTCTTTCCCATCAATCCATAATCTACCCGAATCTGCCCGGTCTAAGGTTCCTAAAATATGCAACAAGGTACTTTTTCCTGCCCCGGACCTTCCAGATATTGAAATCACTTCGCCAGACTTAACCTCTAAATTTACTCCTTTCAACACTTGAAGGGAACCAAAACCCCGTTTTAGGTTTTCAGCGATTAAAATTAGGTTCTCCTTCCTATCGGGCATGGAATTTAAAGTAGGTGGTTAGGGTCAATGCGTAGAACTTCGGCTTGGTTTAATTTCAGAAATCGATTCCATCAAAGGGTGCCTCGAAGCTCCTGTTCTCTTTCGATGCTTTCAAACAAGGCTTTAAAATTCCCCTTTCCAAAACTGGTGGCACCTTTGCGTTGAATAATTTCTATAAAAACGGTAGGCCTGTCAACTATGGGCTTGGTAAACAATTGCAGTAAATAGCCCTGATCGTCGCGGTCAACCAGTATGCGCAAGGATTTTAATACTTCGATTTCTTCATCAATTTGGCCTACCCGATGCATCAAATCAGCGTAATAAGAATCAGGGACTTCAAGAAATTGAACACCCCTGGCTCTTAAATCTTGAACCGTTTTAACAATATCGCCGGTTGCGACGGCAATATGCTGAACACCTGGCCCCCTATAGTATTCAATGTACTCCTCTATCTGCGATTTCTTTTTGCCCTTGGCAGGCTCGTTGATAGGAAATTTAATGTACCCCGAACCATTGCTCATTACCTTCGACATCAAAGCCGTGTAGTCGGTACTAATGTCTTTGTCGTCAAAAGAAATCAATTGAGCAAACCCCATAACCTCGGCATAAAACGAACACCAGGTATTCATTTGACCCCAGTCCACGTTGCCAACCATATGGTCAATATAAAGCAAACCACTTTCGGCAGGCGCAAACCCTGAATTATGTGAGACAAAGCCTGGCAAAAATGCACCACGGTAATCGTGCCGTTCAATAAACAAATGAACCGTTTCCCCATACGTGTGGATGCCCGATTTCACGACGCGTCCAAAGGAATCTGATTCAACGCAAGGCTCTAAATAGGGTTTGGCGCCCCTTTTCACTGTTTCTTGAAAGGCCTTTGTGGCATCTTCAACCCAAAGCGCGACCACCTTTACTCCATCTCCATGGGTTCGAACATGTTCCCACAATTCGCTCTCGGGGGTGAGAGGCGCGGTAATAACCAGGCGAATTTTTCCTTGCTGAAGCACATAAGAAACTCGGTCCTTGCGGCCCGTTTCCATTCCAGAAAAAGCCAAATCCTGAAAACCAAAGGCGGTTTTAAAATAATGCGCTGATTGTTTGGCATTTCCCACAATCATTTCAATGTAATCGGTACCTAAAATTGGTAAAAAATCTTGAGCCTGTTCAACAACTTTTTTATAGGTTCTATTCAGCGATGGAGTTTCCATGGTTTATCTGTTTTAGAGGTAAATTTGATTTATTCCTGCCAAGATGCCCAGTACCTAGGGTCTTCAAGGTCAAGTGCAGATTGGGTTAGTTTAAGTGGCTTAAAAGTATCAATCATAACAGCCAATTCGTTTGTTTCTGTTTGCCCAAGGCTGCGCTCGGCCGCACCCGGTTGAGGCCCATGTGGAATACCGGCTGGATGCAAGGTAATCATACCCTTCTCAACCTCGTTCCGGCTCATAAAATCGCCGTCCACATAATACAGAACCTCATCGGAATCAATGTTGCTATGGTTGTATGGAGCGGGAATTGCCAATGGGTGATAATCATACAACCTAGGACAAAACGAACAAACCACAAAAGCGTCGGTTTCAAATGTTTGATGCACCGGCGGCGGCTGGTGAACCCTGCCTGTTATGGGCTCAAAATTATGAATTGAAAAACCGTATGGGAAGTTATACCCATCCCAACCCACCACATCAAAGGGATGCGTTTGATAATGGACCGGGTGCAGTAGGTTTTGTTTTTTAACCTGAACCAGAAAATCGCCCTTTTCATCATGATGTTCTAGCACGCTCGGCAATTTCATATCGCGTTCGCAAAAGGGTGAATGCTCCAAAAGCTGACCAAAATGATTGCGGTAGCGTTTCGGCGTATATATCGGGTGATGCGATTCGGTTATAAGCAACCTGTTGTTCGAGTCAGCGAATTCAAATCGATGAATGATGCCTCTCGGAATTAGCAGGTAATCTCCAGCCTCAAATTCAATATGCCCCAACATGGTTTTAAGTATGCCACTACCCTGATGCACAAAGACGAGTTCATCCGCGTCGGCATTTTTGTAAAAATAATCGGAATTTAAACCTGTGGGTGCCGAAAGCGCAATGTTAAGGTCTGAATTAAACAAGACGTAGTTCCTGCTTTTCAAATAATCTTGTGCCGGTTTTGTTCGAAATCCCAACAACCTTCGCGGAGTCATATTGTTCTCAACAACCGCTTCGGGGGCAAAAGGAATTGGGGCATCGATGCCGGCAATGCGCGTTGGGCGTTGATGATGGTAAAGCAAACTTGACATCCCAGCAAATCCAACCGTTCCAAACAACTGTTCATAATACAATCCTCCGTCTGCCTTTCGAAACTGAGTATGGCGTTTCTTGGGGATATCGCCTAGTTTATGGTATATCGGCATAGTCGCAATGTTGGTTGCCACAAAGGTACAGATATTGGCAAACAGAAAACCATGAGATTCATCATTTCCTAAACCTTAAAAACAACAGGTACTTTAAAACAAGCAAAGAAAATCAGTGGCTTAAACAGCAAAGAACTATTTTTTATTGGGTTTGGCAAAAACCTCTACATCTTGAGCTGTTATTTCCTGATCGCTTAAAATAATCAACCTTTCAACCACATTCCTTAGTTCCCTGATATTGCCAGTCCAGTCTAATTCTTGCAAGGCCTTCATTGCATCGGCACGAATGATTTTTGGCCCCATATTTTGCTCATCTAAAATCAACTGCAAAAAATGTTCGGCCAACAACGGAATGTCATCTCGGCGTTCATTTAAATCGGGAACATGAATAGGAATTACGTTAAGGCGATGAAACAAATCTTCTCTGAAGTTACCCTTTCTAATTTCTTCCCCTAAATCTTTGTTGGTTGCCGCCACAACTCGAACATCCACATTAATTTCTTTGTCGCCCCCAACCCGAGCAATTTTATTTTCTTGAAGCGCCCTTAATACTTTGGCTTGGGCCGATAAACTCATGTCTCCAATTTCATCCAGAAAAAGAGTCCCTCCATGGGCCAATTCAAACTTGCCTTGGCGCTGTTTCACTGCCGAAGTAAATGCCCCTTTTTCATGTCCGAATAATTCAGATTCAATAAGTTCACTTGGAATGGCGGCACAATTCACTTCCACCATTGGCCCCTCAGAACGGGCGCTTAGAGCATGAACCCAATGGGCCACCAGCTCTTTTCCTGTTCCGTTGCTACCGGTAACCAAAATCCTGGCATCTGTGGGCGCTACCCGTTGAATTAAATCCCGAATTTTTCGAATGGCCTCCGATTCTCCAATAATTTCTTTCGCTTTGCTTTTCGATACTTTTTTCTTCAGCTGCTTGGTTTCGGTTATCAGGGTCTTTTTATCAAGGGCGTTCCTTAAGGTAACCAACAAACGAGGTAAATCAATGGGCTTTTGAATGAAATCATAGGCTCCCTTTTTAATTGAGTCGACCGCAGTTTCTATGTTTCCATGCCCCGAAATCATGATTATGGGCATTTCAAACCCTCCTGCCAAAGCCAAATCCAAAAACTCCATTCCGTCCATTTTTGGCATCTTGATATCACAAAGAACTACATCCACCAAATTGGCAGCCAATATATCCAAGCCTTTTTGCCCGTCTTCGGCCTCTAAAACGGTAAACGATTCGTATTCCAATACCTCTCTAAAACTTTTTCGAACACTTTGCTGATCGTCAATGACCAAAACCGTTGCCATATTTCCATTTTTTTATAGTGCAGCAAGGTAGCCAAAAAATCCCTTGTATCTAGGCCTCAACCTAAAAGTCCGCGGTGCCACAAACTGAGTAAGTCCATGGTCCATGCTACGGCAATATGCACAAAAGCTCCCCACCAAATAGACCGCGAATGGTAGCTCAGCATGCCCAATACCCAGCCTGCAATTAAGGAGCCGAACGCTTCGGGAAAGGGCTTTGAAAAATGAATCATCAAATAGGGCAACATCATGGCTGGCACCGAATACCAACCCAAAGAAGGCCGACTCCCATGAACCAAAAAACCACGGAAGAAAAACTCCAACGAAAAAAATTGCAGGGCATAGGCCAACTCCCAAACCAGCACTCCAGGCCATAGCACCGTATCTGAATTTACCCGCCAAAACGGATAGGTGCTTTGAAATGAAGGCAAAAAAGAAAATAGAAACACCAACGGAATCATGGGCAAAAGCAAAACCAAATAGGGTTTTCCTTTTGATACCATGCCCCTCGATTCAAGCCCGTAAAGGCGCAAATCCCTTTCACCTACCAGAAACAAAAATAAAACGGGGATTAAAAAGTAGCAGATAAAACACAAAAAAGCCCACCAAAGCAAGCGCCTCAAGCCTGAATCTAAGGTAAACAACCCTTCCGACAAAATAGGCTCTATTTGAGCATAAATAGAATCATGCTGGGCGTAGTTCAAACACAATAATGAACAGGCCGAAACCAACATCACCCCAAGTGTTTTCAGGTGAATAGGCTCGGTCGGTAGTATTTTTTGAAAAAAGCCTTGCATGAACGCGTCAAAATAAAGCAAAAGCCCACATATCTTTGCTAAAATTTACCATATGCGCCAGTTGATTGAATGCGTTCCCAATTTTTCTGAAGGAAGAGACCCTAAAGTGCTGCAAGCTATTTCAGATGCCATTAAAACCGTGGAAGGAGTCCAATTGCTGGATGTTGACCCAGGAAAAGCCACAAATCGAACCGTTTTTACTTTTGTTGGTGAACCCTTACCGGTGATTGAGGCTGCATTTCAAGCCATTAAGACAGCTGCCCAACTCATTGATATGAGTAAGCATACCGGAGAACACCCTAGAATGGGAGCCACAGACGTTTGCCCCCTTGTTCCCATTGCCGGAATCAGCATGGCCGAAACCGTAGCGTTTGCACATCAATTAGCAAAAAGAGTGGGAGAAGAATTACAAATACCCATTTTTTGCTACGAATCTGCCGCCCTTAAACCCGAACGAAAAAACCTGGCTGATATCCGTGCTGGGGAATATGAGGGCCTAAAGGAGAAATTAGCTAGGCCCGAGTGGATACCCGATTTTGGCCCCGCAGAATTCAATCCCAAATCTGGGGCAACCGTTGTTGGAGCTCGCAATTTCTTGGTGGCTTACAATGTTAACCTGAACACGACTTCCGTTCGCCGCGCTAATTCTGTAGCCTACGATGTTCGCGAAAAGGGCAGAATAAAAAGGCAGGGCGACCCCATAAGTGGCGAACCCCTTCAAGATCATGCAGGCGAACCTATTTGGGAACCAGGCTTGCTTAAAAGCGTCAAAGCCATTGGCTGGTTCATCGAAGAATACGGAATCGCTCAAATTTCGATGAACTTAACCGACACCACGATTTGCAGCGTTCATCAAGCCTTCGATGCCGTTTGCCAATCGGCTCAGCGACGTGGAATGCGCGTTACCGGATCTGAATTGGTTGGCTTGATTCCTTTGCAATCTATGTTGGAAGCAGGGAAACACTATTTGCGGCTTCAAAATCGGTCAACCGGCCTGCCCGAACGGGAACTTATCCGAATTGCGGTTAAAAGTTTAGGCCTTGACGAACTTAAACCCTTTGACGCCGATAAAAAAATCATAGAATACGTTATGGCTGCCGAAAATCCACCTGGCCTAATCCTAAAAACCGTTCAAGATTTTGTTTGGGAAACCGCCTCGGAATCTCCCGCTCCTGGCGGCGGGTCCATTTCGGCCCTTGCAGCTTCCATGGGCTGTGCATTAGCTACCATGGTGGCCAACCTAAGTTCTCATAAACGCGGCTGGGACCACAAAAGCCCCTATTTTTCTAGCTGGGCAGAGAAAGGACAAAACTTGGCAGACCAACTCCTCTTTTTGGTTGACGAAGACACCCATAGTTTTAACCAAATTATGCAGGCCTTTCAACTTCCAAAAACGACAGAAGCAGAAACCCTACAGCGGAAAGAAGCCATAGTAAACGCCACCCTGTATGCCATGGAAATTCCTCTTAAAGTAATGGAAACATGCATAAGCGGGTTTGATGTTTGCCTTGAAATGGCAGAACAGGGAATGGCATCTAGCGCCTCAGATGTAGCAGTTGGTAATTTAATGCTTTGGGCGGGACTTCAAGGAGCTCATTTAAACATAAAAATCAACGCCAAAACAATTTCACAAGACCCAAGAGCCCAGCCTCTTTTGCAGCGTGCAGATCAGGTAGCCTTAACGGGGTTTGATGCCTTTACCCTTATTCAATCTAAAATTCGGATTTAGGTTCCTGAATTATTGGCTCTAACCCTTATTTTATCTTATTGCCAGCCTACCGTTTTAATTTTAGGTATTCATTAGCAGATTAATTACATCTGCATGGTTTTTTCAAAGCCATTATAGAATCCATCTTTTAGCTCTTAGGACTTTGCATCTTTCCCCTTCAACGCATCTCGAATCTCAGTCAACAATTTCACCTCATCGCTGCTTTCGTTGATTTTCGCCTCTTCTTCTTCGGCCGCAATTTTTGCCTTTATTGTATTAATGGCCTTCACAGCAACAAACACGGCAAAAGCAATGATTAAAAAATCCAGTACATTTTGTAGAAAAACACCATAATTTAAGGAAACCTCGGCCACAGCTTCCTGCACGATTTTGCCTTGTTCTACATGCTGAGGAATGCCCTTTTTAAGGACAATTTTCAAGTGCGAAAAATTGACACCCCCAATCACAATCCCTAACGGTGGCATAATTATATCGGCCACCAATGAAGAAACAATTTTCCCAAAAGCACCACCTAAAATTACGGCTACAGCCAATTCTACGGCGTTGCCTTTCATTGCGAACTGTTTAAACTCTTTGAATATCATCATGGTCTGTAATTTTTATCGATTAACCCAAATCAAAAGTAATACTTACATTTTTAGCTCAAGAAATTTCAGACCAACCACGAACCATTGCCAATCAAATTTAATTTTAAAAAGCAAGGCCCAAACTTGGTGCATTACCAAATAAAAAAGGTTGGAATTGGTATCTTTGAAGGTATGAATTTGACCGAGGAGGCCCTGCTGTTAGAAAACGCCGAAATTCTTCGGCGGTATAGAGGCTTGCTGCGTGCTGCTTCCAAACAAATTAGCGATCCCGCCGATAAAAAAAAGATCCGAAAAGCCTTTAATCTTGCCTTAGATGCCCATAAAGATATGCGGCGTAAAAGCGGTGAACCTTATATTTTTCACCCTATTGCCGTAGCTCGAATTGTGGCCGAAGAAATTGGGCTGGGTACTACCGCCATCATTGCATCTGTTTTGCACGATACGGTTGAAGACACCGACCTGACCTTAGATGACATGGAGCGCCTGTTTGGCAAAAAAGTGCGCAACATCATCGATGGCCTAACTAAAATAGAAGGTGTTTTCGATTTTACCGAATCCATTCAGGCTGAAAATTTTAAAAAAATAATCTTAACCCTTTCTGAAGACGTTCGAGTCATTCTAATCAAAATAGCCGACCGCCTTCACAACATGCGAACCCTAGACCACATGCGGCGCGACAAGCAACTAAAAATTGCCTCGGAAACCATGTACCTCTATGCTCCATTGGCGCACCGACTAGGTTTATTTAACATCAAGTCAGAACTTGAAGACCTTGCCTTACGATACCTAGAACCAGACGTTTACAACGAAATCGAACAAAAACTACAAAAAAGCAAGGAGGTCCGCGATCGGTTTATTACCAGTTTTGTGGGTCCTATTCGAAGGGCTTTGAGCGCCGACAATCTTCGGTTTGATGTGAAAGGCCGAACCAAATCCATCCATTCCATTTGGAATAAAATCAAAAACAAGGGCGTTCCTTTTGATGAAATCTACGATATTTTTGCTATCCGCATCATCCTAGATGTTGTACCCGAAAAAGAAAAGGCCGAGATTTGGCGCACCTATTCCATTATCACCGATATCTACCAACCCAAACCCGACCGGCTTCGAGATTGGATTAGCTTTCCTAGAGCCAATGGATACGAATCGCTCCACACTACGGTCATGAGCCCCACCGGAAAATGGGTTGAGGTTCAAATTAGAAGCCGACGAATGGACGAGGTAGCCGAAAAAGGGTACGCCGCTCATTGGAAATACAAAGGTGAAAATGGGGAAACCGGCCTAGATGAATGGCTCTTAAAAGTAAGAGAACTCCTCGATAATTTCAGGGAAGGGGAAGCCCTGGAATTGCTCGACTCCTTTAAACTAAACCTCTTTAATGACGAAATTTACCTATTCACGCCCAAGGGTGAACTTCGAACTCTGCCCGCAGGAAGCACAGCATTAGATTTCGCTTACGAAATCCACAGCGAACTGGGAGACCATTGCCTAGGAGCCAAGGTAAACAACAAACTCCTCCCACTTTCACATAAATTAGCCTCGGGCGACCAAGTTGAAATCATTAGCTCCTCAAGGCAACGGCCACACGAAGACTGGCTTGGTTTCGTCGTCTCGGGCAAAGCAAAAACCAGAATCAAATCGGCCCTTAAAGAAGAAAAACGAAAAGTGGCCGAGGAGGGCAAAGAAATTCTGAAACGAAAATTACGCCGACTTAAAATCAATTATTCCGATGCCGATGCCCAAAAAATGTTGCAGCATTTTGGCCTTGATGAACCCCTTGACCTTTTTTACCAAATCGGAAAAGGTGGAATTGGATCCCAGCAAATCCGCGATTTTTACAAAAACGAGGGAGTCCGAAGTTGGTACAAATACCTAAGTCAAAAGTTTTCAAGAAATCCTGAAATCAAAAAAAGGACCGCCGCCGGCGGAAAGGAAATTCTTCAAAAAATCAAACAAGAAGAAAATCAACTCCTCCTGGGCGACAACCTTGACGCCGTTGATTACAATTTGGCTCCCTGTTGCAATCCAATTCCAGGGGATGAAGTGTTTGGGTTTGTAACCGTTAACGAAGGAATCAAAATCCATAAAACCAACTGCCCCAATGCTGTTTCTTTGCTTTCAAATTACGCCTATAGAGTAATTAAAGCCAAATGGACCGGCAGCCAAATCCCTGCTTTTCTAGTTGGAATTTACATCACCGGGTTTGACGAGGTCGGTATGGTTAACCGCATAACCAAGTTGATTTCAAACCAAATGAAGGTGAACATTCGATCCCTAAGTTTCGATTCAAATGATGGTATCTTTGAGGGAAGAATGACTCTTTTCGTGGAACATACCCGGCACCTCGACGAACTGCTAAATAAAATCAAAGAGGTCAAAGGCGTCCTCAGGGTTGAACGAATCACTGAAAATTCCTCAAACACATGAGCACCCTAATTTCTCCTGAAAATGTTCGGCAGTTGTTCTCTGAACATCTCGAAAAAAACCAACTGCGAAAAACACCTGAACGCTTTGCCATTCTCGATGAAATTTACAGCAGAACCCAACATTTTGATGTGGAGGAACTCTTTGAAAGCATGAAGGCCAAAAAATACCGGGTTAGTCGTGCCACCGTTTACAATACCTTAGACCTTTTGGTCGATTGCAATTTGGTTCGCAAACACCAATTCGGAAGCAGCATTGCTCAATACGAAAAATCCGTAGGACACAGCCAACACCACCACCTGATTTGCAATCAATGCCAACACGTTACCGAATTCTGCGAACCACGACTGCACCACATTCATCAAAGCATTGGCGACCTTCTTGGTTATTCCATCAAGTCCCATTCCTTTATTCTCCATGGAGATTGTACAAACCCGGGCTGCCCCAATAAACCGAAACTGGCTTAATATGATTGATTTAAAATCTACCTCATTTAGCCACCATATTCAGGTTGTTAAACCAGGAAAAATTCATGCCCAACTTCAAGGCCGATTGCTCGACAAACACAGCGGAATGAAATTGTATGCCGACCTTGAATTGGCCTTGGCCAAAGAAAAAAATGCCCATGTCTTATTGGATGTTATTAACCTAGATTACATCAACTCCGAAGGTCTAAACACCCTAATTCGATGCCTTAGTTTAACCCGAAAAAAAGGCGGAGAACTATGGATTACCCAAGCCAACCAGCTCCTAAATTCCCTCTTCCTTTCAACCCGGTTAAGCGACTTGTTTGCTTCCATCGATACCCCTAAAACCTGGGTGGAATTACCACACGATTAACCTTATGTCACATACCGATATTTTATTAGGCCTGCAATGGGGCGATGAAGGAAAAGGCAAAATTGTAGATGTTCTGAGTCAAAACTACAACGTTGTTGCCCGATTTCAAGGCGGACCAAACGCCGGGCATACCATCCATTTCGATGGAAAAAAGTTCGTCCTTCATACCATTCCTTCGGGAATTTTTCGAGAAGAATGCCAAAATGTGGTAGGAAATGGAGTCGTTATTGACCCGGTTCGTTTTGAACAAGAAATTACCAACCTGCGCTCCGCCGGATACCAACCCGAACGAAACCTGCGAATTAGCCTGCGCGCTCACCTAATTTTACCCAGCCACCGATTGCTTGATGCCGCATCTGAAAAAGCAAAAGGAAAAGAAAAAATCGGAAGCACCCTGCGTGGAATTGGCCCAACTTATATGGATAAAACCGGCCGTAATGGCCTAAGGGTAGGCGATGTATTTCAGGCTGATTTTGACCAAAAATACCAAAGATTAAAACTCAAACACCTAGATATTGTTCGATCCTTAGACCCCTCAGCCCAAATCGACCCTATCGAAGAAAACGACTTCTTTTCCTCGCTCGATAACCTTCGCTCTTTAAAATGCGAAAACACGGAATATTTCCTAAACCAAATCCAAACCCAAGGTGAAAACATCTTGGCCGAAGGCGCACAAGGCACCCTGCTCGATGTGGAGTTCGGAACCTATCCTTTCGTTACCTCATCAAATACAACCGCTGCAGGAGCCTGCGCTGGACTTGGCATTTCTCCCCGCCGAATCAATAAGGTCATGGGTATCTTTAAAGCCTATACAACCCGGGTTGGTTCAGGCCCCTTCCCTACTGAATTGCTCGATGAAACCGGCCAAAAAATCCGAGAGCAAGGGGCTGAATTTGGCTCCACAACCGGACGACCACGCCGCTGCGGATGGCTCGACCTGGTAGCCTTAAACTATGCCGTTATGATTAACGGTGTAACCGACCTTATGATGATGAAAAGCGATGTGCTCAGCGGATTCGATGACCTTCAACTCTGCACCTCCTACCTTCAAAACAACTCCAGCTTATCCGAATTGCCCATGGACCTGGCTCAGGTGGTCCCCCAATACGATACCCTTCCAGGTTGGAATACAGATTTGACAAACATGACCAAGGCCAACCAAATTCCGCCCCAACTCTTAGGCTACATCCGGTTTATCGAGCAATTTACCTCCACCCCAATTTCCCTTGTCTCCGTTGGCCCAGGTCGACAACAAACCCTTTTCCTGTGAGGCCAATCCTCTTTTTGGGGCTTTGTTGCATCTGCTCAGGTTCCCTGTTCGCTCAATCCGACACGCTTAAAACCATCGATATTAAAAATGCCGATGCGCTGCTGGGTGAACAGCGCGACGGAAAAGCCCTGCAACGGTTAATTGGTCGAGTTAAATTCGAACACCGAGGCGCCTTTCTGTACGCCGATTCTGCCTGGCTATGGAGCGAACAACAAAGCCTTACTGCCTTTGGGCACATAAAAATAGAACAAGGCGATACGCTGCAAATCCTCGGCGATACCCTACACTACAATGGCCCCGAATCCAAAGCCACTCTGCTTGGCCGAGTAGATATGGCCGACCCTCAAATGCGCCTAAAAACAACCCAAATCACCTACCTTCGAAATCAAAATCAAGTGCTGTACAACCAGGCAGCAAAAATCAAAAACGGTAAAGAAACCATTGAAAGCGAAGAAGGCCAATACGATGCCTCAGGCCAATACTTTACTTTCAGAAACGGGGTGAGCATCAAAAGCAAAGATTACTTGGTTAAATCAGATACCCTGCGTTACGACGCTAGGCGCGACCTTAGCACCTTCTATGGTCCTACCTATATTTATGGAACCAATTCTGTAATTTACTTTGAGTACGGCTGGTACGACCAATCAAAAGAAGTAGCCCAGTTCAGCAAAAATGCCTCTGTTTTTAGCGACGGAAAATGGCTCTACGGCGACACGTTGTACTACGAACAAAAAACAGGTTACGGTTGGGGTAAAGGACATGTAAAACTCATCGATACCCTCGAAAACATTCAGGTTTTCGGAAATTTCGCTGAAACCTTTGAGGAACTTAAACGCTTCTATACCACCGATTCCGCTCAACTTCTCCTTTTTGAACCCGATCAAGATACCCTCTACCTTACTGCCGATACCCTGTTTGGAAACAAAGGCAATGCTCAAGAATTAAAAGGGATTGGTGCTGTCGCTTTTTACCAACCACAACTACAAGGTCGTTCTGCCTTTTTTCTGTATCAAAAATCCGATTCCATCATGACCATGCACGGAGACCCTGTGCTTTGGACAGATTCCACCCAAATGACCGCCGACACCATTCGACTTCACCAACAAAGCAACGGTCAAGATTCCCTTTTCTTGATTGGCCAGGCTCGATTGATTCAGCAAGCCGACACCCTCTTTCAACAAATTGCAGGCCTCCGAATGCAGGGCATTTTTGAAAACAATTCCATGCGTCGCTTGTGGGTCCTTGAGCAGGCAAGTTCCATTTACTATCCCAGCGACAAAGATGGGTTTACAGGGCGCAACGAACTGAAATGCAAGAATATACGCATGGATTTCAGTGAAAAAAAATTAAGCAGCATGACCTGCCTCGGTAGCCCCAGCGGCACACTCTTTCCCATTCTTCCTGAACCGCAGCCACGCATTCCCGGTTTCCTTTGGTGGCCCAGCGACCGCCCCCTCGGGCCCAGCGGCATTTTTCGCCCACGCCAACATTTCCGTCCGATGTCAACGGCCAGCCGTTCAAATTAATGGGTTTGGTTTTTTAGGGCGGGTACGGGCTTTCAGGCATAGTCCTCGGTCCCAGCCAGCGCAGCTCAGGCCCAAAAGGAGCTCCCAAGGTCGCTCTTTTGGACCGGGGCTGCTTGCCGGCTGGTCCCTGCGGGCTATGCTCTTCAATCCCTCCCGCAGGCCTCTTCAATCTACTTTCCCTGTCTTTTTTCCCCCTTTTTATTCCCCTCCCCCCATCTTCCGCTTTCTTTTTTACCTTTGCCTTACCTCGGGGTGCCAAAACGGCTGAGATAATACCCGATGCTCATTGAGCAGAACCTGATCCGGATAATACCGGCGTAGGCAGCGGCAGCGGTTTTCATCGTATCCCGAGGTAGGCTTGTTAATCTCTATGGATATGAAAACCTCTTTTTTCAGCTTCTTGTTTTTGGTTCTTGGTTCCAAGGCATTTACTCAATGGAACCTGCAACTGGTATCTGCAAATACCGACCGTCCCCTAGCGGGAGCTACCTTTTCCAGCGGATTTTTGGTTCGTGTTACCGACCCCAATGGAAAAATCAGTCTTCCATTTCAAGCTGGCCAATCATGGATTGTTCGCCACTTGGGCTTTCAAACCGATACCTTAATTTCACCGAAAACCATCTACGACTGCCCCATAAAATGGAGCCTTTCTCCTCAACCCTTTGTTCAACCTGAATACGTAATTCGGCTGGTAGAAACCCAGCAAGGTCTTCCAATTGCGAGTACTCGATTAGAAAAAACAGATTTAGAACCGCTGAATTCGGGGCGAGATTTGCCGGTAATCCTAGACCAAACGGCATCGGTGGTAACCCACTCCGATGCCGGCGCTGGAATAGGATATACCGGTATCAGAATACGAGGAACAGACCAAACCCGAATCAATGTAACCATCAATGGAATTCCAGTCAATGACCCAGAATCACAAGGGGTTTTTTGGGTCAATACCCCCGATTTGATTACCTCGGCCGGGAGCATTGAAATTCAACGTGGAGCCGGCACCAATACCCAAGGAGCTGGGGCTTTCGGCGGAGCCATCCACCTAAATACCTTAGAACAATCGGCCCTTCCTTTTGCGCGGTACCGATTTTCAGGCGGCAGCTTCAATTCCTTCCGCAATACCATTGAAGCAGGTACCGGTCGCTTAAAATCAGGGCTTTCGGCAGAACTCAGGCTTTCTAAGATTCAATCCGATGGGTTTGTTGACCGAGGCAGCAGCGACCTTCGATCTTATTACCTTAAAACGGCGTACCATGGCAAAAAGTCCTCCATTGCTTTCCACTCATTCTCTGGAAAAGAAATTACCTATCAGGCCTGGTACGGTGTACCACAACACCTTGCCGATTCCCTACCTACCTTCAACTCGGCAGGCACCGACTTTGGGCAAAAATCCATTCCCTACGAAAACGAAACCGATAATTACCAACAAGACCATTATCAACTCTTTTTCACTCATCGTTTTAACGAAAACAGCCATATTAGGGCTGCGGGCTTTTATACCCGAGGGCGGGGTTATTATGAACAATTCAAAGTAAACGATTTCTTACCCAATTATGGACTTCCAAGCTTTGGTGATGTTCGCGACACCTCAGATCTAATTCGAAGGCGTTGGCTTGACAATCATTTTTTGGGAGGAAACATGGTTTTTTCTTGGTCTAATAGACATTGGAATACCACCGGTGGAATCGGCCTTTATCATTACATTGGAAATCATTTTGGCACACTTAATTGGGCGCAATTTGCTCCCGAAAACGGATACAATTTGCGCTATTACGACCGGCCTGCAGATAAAACAGATTACAATGTCTTTGCTCGAACCTCATTCCAATTAAACAGGCAAATTACCCTAAGCGCCGACCTTCAATACAGAGGTGTATTTTATTCCATCCAAGGTTTTGAAGCTCTACCAAACTTGCAGATTCAAGATGCATTTCATTTTTTCAATCCAAGGGGTGGCATCACTTGGAATCCAAACCAAATGCATGAAATATCTGCCTTTTTTGGTATCGCACAAAAAGAACCCAACCGCGTAGATTACGAAACAGGACCCAACCAAAAGCCCAAACATGAGCTGCTTCGGGATTTGGAATTGGCCTACCGCATTTCCGGTAAAAAAGCATGGAGCCGAATTACGGGATTTTGGATGGATTACACCAACCAATTGGTTCTGACCGGTGCCATTAACGACGTTGGAGCTTATACCCGAACGAACGCCGCCAAAAGCTACCGATTGGGAGTGGAATGGGAATGGATGATGAAACCCAAAAACTACCTTTGGTTTAGCGGCAACCTAACCTACAGCCAAAACCGAATTCTTGATTTTATAGAATACATGGACGATTTCGACAACGGAGGCCAAATTGCCCTAGTTCGAGGAACCACACCTATTGCCTTTTCCCCTGATTTCACCGCAGCCGCTACCCTTACTTTTATTCCTTTTAAATCAATGGAAATCCGATGGAACCACAAAGGGGTTGGACAGCAATTTCTAGACAACAGCGGGCTGAACTCCCGCAGCATTCCAGCCTTTTACACCAGCGATTTGGGTATACATTGGTCGCATTCATGCAAAAACGGATTGGATTTGGGGCTGCATTGCACCCTATTTAACCTTTGGAATGCCAGATATGCACCCAATGGATATTCCTTCAGTTACTTTTCGGGGGGGGCAACAAACACCGAGAACTTTGTGTACCCCATGGCTGGCCGGAATTTTATGGCCGGGTTTACCCTAGGTTTTAACTAAAATCCCCCAAACAGGGGATAGGTGAAGAAAAATCCCCAAAAAACGGGATTGTTTAGAACAATTCTAAATAAGTTCTTTGTACTTGTAAAAAAGGACGAATGAAAGTTGAAAAGAAAACGGGGTTAATTTTGGCCTTAGCCATCGGCTTAATTTCAAATTTAATTCATGCGCAAGGATTTGTAATAAAAGGAAGCGTAACCGAGGCCAATGGAAAGACTCCCATTCAGGGAGCCCATATTCAAATTGAAGGAAGTTCAAAAATCACAGCCAGCAATGTCCTAGGTGCTTTTGAAATGAATTACAACAAAGCCGGTAATGTTCGTCTTATTTGCTCGGCCATTGGATATTTACCAACCAAGGAAAGCCGAAAAATGGAATTAGGAGATACCCTTACCCTACATTTAACCATGAACAGCAGCTCGGCTCGGTTAAAAGAGGCCATGATATTAGCCGACCGGTTAGCGCATGAAAATCAAGTTCCGGGGTCAGGAATTTACCTATCGCAAACTGAATTGGCAAAACTGGCACCAACCGACCCCAACCGAGCGTTAAGGAATATTCCAGGAATTAGCGTTCAAGAGGAAGACGGTTTTGGCCTTCGACCCAACATTGGTCTTAGAGGATCAGGGGTTGAAAGGTCAAGCAGAATTACCATTATGGAAGACGGCATATTAATGGCACCTGCCCCCTATTCAGCTCCCGCGGCCTATTTTTTCCCGAATACAATGCGAATGCAAGGGATTGAAGTATTAAAAGGTTCGGGGCAGTTGCTTTATGGCCCTTTTACCACGGGCGGGGCTATAAATTTCATCTCGGCACCCATTCCAGATGAATTCAGCGGCAGTATTTTGATTTCGGCTGGAGCTTTTGGCCACAGGCAAGGACAGGCTTGGGTTGGAAATCGGCACAAGAATTTAGCCTATGTGTTTGAATCAGCCAATTTGGCCAACAACGGATTCAAAATACTAGATGGTTCTGGGAATACCGGGTTTAATCGGAACGATTTGATGGCCAAGGTCAGAATAAACACCAACGAAAAGAAGGGTCGGCAACATGCCCTTACTGCCAAAATAGCCGGAGTAAATGAAGTTGCGAATGAAACCTATTTAGGCTTAACACGCGAAGATGCTGAAACTACCCCTCTACGCAGGTATGCCGGAAGCCAAATGGACCAGATTAATTCAACCCAGCGCCAAGGAACTTTAACGTATTCTTACACGCACAAAAAGGGGGAAATTAGCGTTACGGGGTATAGAACCGAGCTTTGGCGAAACTGGTACAAGGTCGATAAATACCGCGACAGCCTTGGTACAAACCTTAGTCTAAATGCGGCTTTATCCGATCCTCTGGCCAATGCCTTGGCCGTTGCCGTTTTAAAGGGTGAACAAGATTCGCACGACAAAGCTCTAGAGGTCAAGGCAAACAACCGCAACTATGTTTCGCAGGGAATTCAACTTCGCTCCATTTTGAATTGGGGTTCAAACCTTAAGCAATCCCTAAATACGGGTTTGCGCTTGCATTACGATGAACATGACCGTTTTCAATGGTCAGACTGGTATGCAATGCGAAAGGGGAAAATGTACAAAACCGAATCGGGTATTCCAGGAACAGACGCCAACCGCGTTGATTGGGCCTTGGCATTATCGGGATATGCTCAATATGGTTTGACTTGGAAAAAACTGAATTTCAGGCCCGGATTGCGCATTGAATATGTAGAAATGGAGACCCTTGATTACGGAAAATTGGATACCGGCAGATTGGGAATAAGTTTAAATATCCAAGCCAACACCCAGTTTGCTCTAATCCCAGGCGCCTCTGTAGGATACCAGATCAGCGACCATTGGTCGGCTTTTGCCGGGGTACATAAAGGATTTTCGCCTCCCGGTTCAAATCCAAATACCCGACCCGAAGCCTCTATTAACTATGAAATTGGAGGTCGATTTGACCGGCAGTTTATGCATGGATTTTTAACTGGATTTTTTACCGATTTCTCAAATCTGTTGGGTTCAGATTTTAATGCTGGCGGCGGTGGGGGTACTGGCGATTTGTATAATGGCGGAGCGGCTGAATGTTATGGCATTGAAGCCGGATTTTCAACCGACTTATTGCTTGGAAAAAGCAAACGATGGGGCTTACCCTTTTCTGTAAATTACACCTGGATGCAGGCTAGGTTTTTGAGCTCCTTCGTGAGTGGTAACAGCGATTGGGGTACCGTTGCTCAGGGCGACCTATTTCCCTACCTACCCGAACACCAAATTAACCTAAACTTTGGATTGGAACATGCCCGTTTTCGGATTTTCATTCAGGGCCGTTACGCCAATGCAGCCAGAATTCGTCCCGGACAGGGAAATATTGCATCGGCTGGGCTTATTGATCCTGCGCTCATATTTGATGCCGGAGCCCACCTACTTTTAACCCGAGAAATTACCCTGCAGATTCGGGCGCAGAACATGGGGCAATCGACGTATTTGGTAGCGGCTCGGCCCGCTGGCTGGAGGCCCGGTATGCCTTTTAATTTTCAGGTTGGCCTAAAAGCAACATTTTAACTTTCAACTTTATGATACCATTAAAAGAAGCCATTGCCGTACGGCATTCCAAAGCTGAGAAAATGCCCTTTAATCAAAGAATGTTTAAGGGAGAATTAAGCGCTTCTGAATATGCGAATTACTTAAAAACCCAATGGGATATTTTCAATACAATAGAATCTCAATTCACTTTGCCCCACCCAGGTTTTGAGCGCAGCCAAGCCATAAAATCAGATTTAGAGGAACTGGGAATTGAACCAAAACAGGTTATGGTCGCCGATACCTATGTGGCATTTTTGAAAAGGCTAAGCCAGGAAGATGCAAATGCTCATATTTATCTTAATTATTTGGCCTTGCTCTTTGGAGGTCAAATGATGAAAACAAAGGTTCCTGGTTCAGGCAAAATGTATGCCTTTGAACAGGTTCCTGAGTTGGTAGCCTCGGTTCGAGCTATTCAAAAAGACAGTTGGGCTGGGCAAGCGAACCTAGGTTTGGATTTTATTATCGATATTTTTAGGGACTTAGAAACCCTGAATTAAATAAGGCCCTTAGGCCCTTTTTATCCTTCATACCCATTAAAAATAGGTACCCAAAAGTAAGACCTATTTAACAGGCTTTGCCCTGCTGCTCTTTAAAATTTAACTAATTTTGGGCAGATGATGGAAAGCTCACACCAAGTCCTGCCTTTTTTTACCAATCTGCTTATTTTACTGGTTACAGCTAGAATTTTGGGAGAGGTTTTTGAGCGCTTCAAGCAACCTGCCATGATTGGAGAAATTATTGCAGGCATCATTTTGGGACCCAGCATATTGAATTTAATTCACAGGACAGAAGACATAAAAGTAATTTCGGAACTGGGAATTTTTTTGTTGGTCATTATTGCAGGACTTGAAATCAACATTGACGATATCTTAAAATCGTTGAGGGGTCGGAACATTGTCATTTCAATCATGGCCTTTTTCATTCCCATTTTTGGAGGAATAGGGGTTGGAGTTGTTTTTAAGCAAGATATCATGACCAGCATTTTTATAGGCTTGTGCGTAGCCATAACGGCGCTTCCGGTGAGCATTCGTATTCTAATGGATTTAGGTAAAATTAATACAGAGGTAGGTCAAAAAATCATTTCGATTGCCATTTTTGACGATGTTCTTGCCCTTTCAATTCTGGGGGTTTTGCTCAACATTAAAGATACCGATATGTCTGTAATGTCTATTCTTAAAGCCGGTGGAGTTTCCTTTTTAAAATTGATTGTTTTTTTGGTCCTACTCAGTTTCGCTTACCTGTTGATTCGAAAGCTATTAAAAAGGGGGAATTATATTCAAGAATCCTTGGACAAACTGATGGCTTTTTTAAAGGGGAAGGAACCCTTGTTTGCCTTGTTTTTCGCTTTTATTTTATTGTTTTCAACCTTCACCGAAAATTTGGGGCTTCATTTTATTGTAGGTGCCTTTTTTGGGTCAATGCTTATTAGCGAATCGCTGATTGGTAAAAACAATTTGCATGCCATTGAAAAAACCAGCAGCAATATGGCCATGGGTTTTTTGGCTCCTATTTTTTTCTCAGGAATAGGACTTGAATTTAATTTCACCTCAATTAAGCATGTTGGACTGTTGTTGGGAATATTGCTTGTTTCGTACTTAACAAAAATAATAGGTGGATTTTTGGGGGGCCGAATGGCAGGATTATCAACAAAAACCTCGTTCACCTTAGGGATTGGATTGAATGCACGGGGCATTATGGAATTGGTTATTGCCAATATTGCCTACCGCAATAACCTTATAAATACAGAAGTATTTTCAATTTTGGTTATCATGGGAATTGTAACCACCCTAACCACCCCCCTATTGCTTAAAAAGGCATTCGGGAAAATGGTCGAACCCATTACCAAGCTATAATTACCTGTCCGTTTCCACTTTGGATTCCCGATTGCATGGTTGTGTTTGAACCTCCGTTGAAAGAACCTCCACCGCCGCCCCCACTGTTGTCGGTAGTACTGGTGTAATTTCCCGACCCACCTCCCGAATAGCCTCCCCCACCGCCGGCACCAAAAGCTCCAGCTCCACCCCCACCAAAGCCACCATCAAATCCGTTTGCCGAGGTTGATCCATTGCCTCCATTTACAAAGGCAATGGCGCTGGTCCCGTAGCCGCCGCCATAGGCCTGGCTGTTGCTAAGCAATCCGGCTCCGTTGGTAGAACCGCAGTTTGGACAAACCGAAGGGGCGGCATTGCCAGCTGTTCCGCCGGCCAAACCGTTTCCTTTTCCAGCTGTTCCATTGTTGCCAGTTTGTCCAGGGTCGGGGTTCCGTATGGCGCTTGTGTTTGCGGTTCCTGCGCCTCCGCCTCCACCAGCAACCAACATGGGTTGGTTGTTGTTCCTGGTTACAAAACTACCACCACCGCCTCCGCCGCAATTTCCATGACCGCTGGAGCCGGCTTCCCCTTGTTGGCCCACTAAAATGCGAATAACTTCTCCACCTACCACCGAAAATGTACCTTTTGCATAAGCACCTAAACCTCCATTTGCTGTATTCGTACTACCGCCTTGAGCTCCCCAAGTTTCAACTGTGATAGAGGTGACACAAGCTGGAACAGTAAAAGACTGAATGCTTCCGCTTGCCAAGTTCCCGTTGGCGGAAAAGGTTTGGGTTCCTGTTGGGCAATTTGAAACCACCACATTCTGGCTATCAAGGCTGCTGCAGCCATTCACATCGGTAACCTGCAATACAACTTTATAGGTGCCCGCTCCTGACCAGCTAACCGAAGGGTTAGATGAAACAGACGAAGCAGGATTTCCCGAGGTAAATTGCCATTGATATTGAAGTCCAGCCTGAACAGGAGAAAAAGCCACATTTTGTCCAAATCCAGGGCTTGCCGGACTAAATGTAAAGCTTGCGTTTGGGAGGTTTTGGCAAACACAACTTACCTTCTTCCATCCCGAGCTCAAAAACATTTCAAGACACTGAGTGCTGGTATTGTACACCTGCAGGCCTATGGCGGGGTTTGCTATGCTGTTTCGTTGAAGGGTACTTAATCGTGGCAGCAAAAACCCCCGGGTTGTGTCGGCCAATTCAAGGATGGCCGAGTTATTGGGCTGCCCGCCTGCTGGAGAGATTAAAACCCCTTGGGCAGAAAGGGTGGAAGATAAAATACAGCCAAGCAGCATTAAAAGGACCGAACGCATCATAGGATAAAGGTGAAATTTTATTCAAAGGGATTGAAATGCATCTAAATGTAGGCAAATGTTCTGTTTTGGGCAAAACGCTAAGGACCTATTCTACAATATTAAAAATTAAAATTATCCGTGAATGCCTTTGCCTTGAGAAAACTGGAGTAAAATTCCCGCTTCGTAATCAAGCCATTCTTTCCAGCGTTCATCGGTGGCACCTCGGCCTGTAAGGTCTCGGGCCAAGGTAATAAAAAGGGTGTAATGAGCTGCTTCGCTTTCCATTAATTCCCGGTAGAATGCCTTAAGGTCAGGGTCAGGAAGTTGCTCAGAAAGCAAGCGAAATCGTTCGCAACTGCGGGCTTCAATCAATGCAGCCATTAACAATTTATCGCGCAATCGGTACAGGACCGATTGCCCTTTTCGCTGAAAATCCAGCAAAGAGCCCACATAGGCATCTTTTCGTTCTCGACCCAAGGAGAATCCACGGTCCTTCAACAAATAAAATACCCGTTGAAAGTGTTCCATTTCTTCTTTAACCAGAGCGCTCATTTGTTCCACCAATTCAGGGAATTCGGAGAATTGAACCATCAAAGAAATGGCAGAAGAAGCTGCCTTTTGCTCGCACCAAGCGTGGTCGGTTAAAATTTCTTCCAAATCTTGAGCGGCCAGGTTCACCCAACGAGGGTCGGTAGGTAATTGCAAACGAAACATAGTGTAAAGGTAAAAAAGGGCCCTAAAACTAAACTCCCCTTTAGCGGGGGGGCCGAAAGTAGTTTTTGAATTTAATTTCTAAGGGTTACATTTATACACGAAAACCCAATTTATCATGGTGGACGAAGTGATTCGGATTTTTATCGTAGAAGACGATCCATGGTATGGCGAGTTTTTAGAGGCGGCGGTACAGTTGTTTCCAAATGTGGAGGTAAGGCGTTTCAGTACAGCGAATTCGTGTATTGAAGCCATACAATTTAAACCAGCTTTGGTTACCCTTGATTACAGGTTGCCAGATATGGAGGGCAAAGATGCGCTTATGGCCATTTTAGAAAAAGACCAAAAAGCAAAAGTGGTTGTAGTTTCGGCTCAAGAAGACATTGAAACCGCTGTTGACCTTTTAAAGCATGGGGCATACGATTACTTGGTCAAGAACGATCAAACCCGCGACCGGCTGTGGAACATTGTTAAAAACCTAATTAAGGAAGCCAAACTGGAGCGGGAAAATCAGCGTTTAAAAGAAGAATTGCTAAAATCCATTCAACCGGTATTTTTGATAGGAAAAGACGCTAATTTTAAGCGGGCAAAAAGCATAGCCGAAAAGGCGGCTAAATCGGGTACGGGCATTTTGATTTTTGGGCCCAGCGGAACTGGGAAAAAAACCATGGCCAAGTACATTCATCAACAAGCAGGTTTAGCCTCTCAGCCCTTTCAGGTTTTTAGTCCCATAGGCCTTTCAGAAGAACAATGTGAACAGGTACTTTTTGGACGGGAACTCATTAGCTCGATTGGCATACAACGTGAGGCCGGCTTACTTGTTCAAATTGGGAAGGGAACCCTTCTTATAGAACATTTTGAGCGTTTATCGGCTTCAATTTTGGAACAATTGGCTCAAATTCAACGGAGTAAACATTTTTATTCCAAAGGAAGCAACTATCGGTTTGAAATTTCGGGAAGACTTCTTTTTTCGAGCCAAACGACTTCAGAAAAATGGATGCAACTTAATCCCCATGTAGCAGATTTGCTGTTTACATTGACCGAAATGCAGATTGAACTGCCCCCGCTTGTTCAAAGAAAAGAAGATATTGAATTGCTGGCAAATTGGTTTATAGAACAATCCAATGGCAATCGACAGAATGGTTCGCACAGGTTTTCAAAAAAAGCCATGGAAAAATTACAAAGCCACCATTTTCCGGGAAATTTAAGGGAATTAAAAGCGATTATTGATCTGGCCATTGTTTTATCAAAGGACTTATTCATTGAGGCAGATGACATTGTTATTCAAAGTCAAAGTAAGCAGGATACCCAGTGGTTAAACGAAGAAAAATCCATGGAGGAATATCAAAAAGATATTGTGTTTCATTATTTAGATAAGTACCAGCAGAAGGTTCTGGTTGTAGCCGACAAACTACAGGTATCAAAAAGCAGCATTTATAATTTATTAAAAAGAGAGCGAGGATCGAATAATGAGTAGGTTTTGGAGTCCAGAAAATTCTATGTTTAGAGCCATAGGCGGAGATAAACCCACCATGCAAAGGCTGTTGAGCAAATTCTTAGATGAATTTCAAAAAACCTTAATGGAATGGGAAAGGGCAATAGAAAAAAAAGACGCTGCAAGGTTGTTTGAAATTCAGCACCGCTGGCTTTCGGGCCTTCGGACCTTGGGCTATACAGAACTGAGTCAAAGGATTTCTGCCTTGCAACAAAGCTTGATTGCAGCTCCGGAAGGCTTGGAGGAGGTAAAAAATCTGAGGGAAGAATTGCTTTCCGTTCAGGACGAATTAGGGTTTGAAATCAAGCAAATGGAGGCCCTAGAAAAAAGGAACCTTAAGGTCAAATGATGGCTGCGGCAGGGATTGAAGCAGCTACCCCGCAAGGGTGCCGAAGCCTGGCCCGCTAGGTGCGGAGGCGACTTTAGGAGCCCCCGCAAACCAGCTGGGCCAGCCTTTCGGCAACCGCGGAGTAGCGCTGAAAGCCCAGCTGCCGCCCAAATCAACCTAAAAAGGCTGCCTTAAAAAAGAATTGTATCTTCGGTTGCAAATCCTTAATGTAGGCTTTATGTCGTTAGAAAAAGAAAAATGGGGGTCACGGCTCGGATTAATATTGGCCATGGCTGGCAATGCAGTGGGATTAGGAAATTTTTTGCGCTTTCCTGTTCAAGCTGTGCAGAACGGTGGCGGAGCGTTTATCATTCCCTATTTAATCTGTTTTTTGCTCATGGGAATTCCCTTGCTTTGGATAGAATGGGCTATGGGAAGGTACGGAGGTCGGAAAGGGAACCATAGCACCCCGTTTATTTTTGATTCAATGGGAAAAAGGGCAGTATGGAAATACCTCGGCGTGTTTGGGATATTCACCAACGTAGCCGTAGCCTGTTACTATTGCTATATAGAATCGTGGACCTTATCGTACATGTACCATTCCGTGGTGGGAACCTTTGCGGATTTGTCGCAAGGTGAATCTGCCTATTTCTTTTTAAAATACATAGATGCTGGCCAAAGTTCAACCGGCATTCCTTACGAAGCCGTGGTTTTCTTTCTGGTGTGTTTGGGCTTAAACACCTACATCTTGTCAACAGGATTATCGGGCATAGAAAAGGTAGCGAAAATTGGGGTACCAATGTTGATTTTATTTGGCTTAATATTAGCCATTCGTGGACTAACCCTTGGTACTTCAGGAGCTTCAACGGCTGTTCCCGATGCGAATGCCTGGGATGGAATTAATTTTTTATGGACTCCACAATTTGATTCCCTTTCCAATCCAAAGGTATGGCTGGCTGCCGCCGGGCAAATCTTTTTTACCCTTTCGTTGGGAATGGGAACCATTCATTGTTATGCCAGTTATGTAGAATCAAAGGGCGATATAGCACTAAACGCAACTACATCGGGATTCACCAATGAATTTGTAGAGGTTGTATTGGGGAGCATGATTGTTATACCCATAGCGGCTGGGTACTTAGGAATTGATTGGGTGTTAGACAACGCAGGGTTTGGCATGGCATTTCAAACCATGCCCTATCTATTTCAGCAATGGGGCCCAATTCTGGCAAAATTTGCTGGATTTTTTTGGTTTGGCTTGTTGTTTTTTGCCGGAATAACCTCATCGTTGGCCATGGGAACGCCTTGGATTGGATTTTTAAAAGATGAGTTTAAAGTACCGCATAAAAAAGCAGCCCTTAGTTTTGGATTGGTTGTTTTGATGTTTGGATTGCCTACGGTTTTGGGTTATGTGGTAGATTACGATTCAAATGGACGGATTTCCTTTTTATCGCAACCCATTTTTGATGAATACGACTACTGGGCTGGAACCGTTGGCCTGGTGTTTTTTGCTTTGGCCGAGGCCATTTTGTTTGCTTGGATTTTTGGATTAAATAAGGGGTGGGAAGAAATCAATTTGGGGTCAGACATGTGGATACCTTCTGTTTTTAAGGTGGTGATTCTTTATGTTACACCGCTGATGTTGTTGGCGGTATTTACGGGTGCACTTTTAACACCTCCCACCACCTCGGTTTTGCATATTTCTGCAGGGTCTGAGCAAAAAGCAATGGCCGTTGGAAGTCAGTTGCAAAAGGAAGGGTTTGAAGAAGTTGCTGTAAAGGGAGGAATGGTATCGGGGGCTCTTCCAAAATCTGAATTTAAGGCAAGGTTTAAAACGCGAGCCGAAATAAAATCTTGGGTGCAGGGTCAGATTCCTGCCCTGAGCAAAGAGGCATACAGGGTGGAAGAAACCCAGGATTGGGCACAGGAATTTTCGAATTTATTTAGTGGAAAGGGCTGGAATTTAGACAACAGCAGTTTAATTAAAAAGGCAGTAAATGCCAGTGAAAACCAGGAGATTGAGGTATTGGAGGCACAATTAAAGCAAAGCGAAGCGTTCAAACAGCCCTTGGAATCGGAAAAATTAAAACGAGAAATAGCCTTAAAGCGAGAACATGCTTTGCTACTAAATGTAGGAAGGGCTTTGCTTTTGATTTTGTTTGCTGGGATTGCCTTTTTGGTTTATTTGGCTCATGTAAAACGAAAAAAAATACGGGAATGAATACTTCGGCACTGATTACCTATTTAATAACCCAAACCATCGTTATTGGGTATACCGTCTATTACTTTTGGAAAGTACTTAAGAAACCATCGGCAAATAAATAAAAAATGAAAATTATTTGTGTGGGCCGGAATTATGCTGAGCATGCCCGAGAGTTGGGAAATGAGGTGGCGGAAGAGCCTGTCTTGTTTATGAAACCTGATTCGGCTGTGATGCAAAGGAACAATCCCTTTGTGATTCCAACTTTTTCAAACGACATACACTATGAATGTGAATTGCTTTTGAAAATTGGACGGCATGGCAAATGCATAGAAGAAGAGTTTGCCTACCGGTATATTTCAGAAATTGGTTTAGGAATAGACTTTACGGCTCGAGATGTGCAACAGGAGTTGAAAGCAAAAGCGTTGCCATGGGAAAAAGCAAAGGCCTTTGACGGGTCGGCCTACATCGGAGATTTTAAGGCGGTTACAGGCATTAGCAATCTAGGGGAGTTGAAATTTGAATTGCATAAAAATGATGCCATAGTTCAATCGGGGAATACGGCAAACATGGTACATTCCATACCCAAATTGATAGCCTACATTAGCCAATACTTTAGTTTAAAAATTGGAGATATTATTTTTACCGGCACCCCATCGGGAGTAGGACCTGTGCGCCCAGGGGATGAATTAAAAGGGTTTTTGGAAGGTCAATCCATGTTTAGAGTTCGGGTACGCTAGAGAAGAATATTCATTTATGTCTTGCGAAAAATCAAGCCCTTGTTTTTTCAGAGAATGGAGAGGAGGTACAGCTCATTTTCACATTTTTATTCCATTGTTATTCCTCCTTTTGCCCAAAAGGTCGCCATGCCGAATACATGCCAGAAAATCCGTTTAACTCACTAAATCAAATAGAAAGAAAAGCTGTAAACGGAGTTTTACAAAAATTGGGTAAGACCGACGCGGAATTTAAACCGAGCTCAAATAGGTTTTTGTCGTTTCTAATGACGACAGTTCGGCCCCAGATTGAAGGCCAATTTGAAGTGAATAAAGCAGCGTCAGCCAATGTTTTGGTAGGAAGTAGCATGGGGGGATTAATTTCTTGGTACGGAATGTGTGAATACCCGGAACAATGGGGTGGTGTTGCCTGCCTAAGTACGCATTGGCCTGGTATTTTTGAGATCGAAAACAATCCTTTACCCGATGCCTTTTATGGCTATTTGAGTCAGAAAATTCAGGATTTAAAGGAAAAACGTTGGTATTTTGATTCGGGAACAAGAACGTTAGACAGGATGTACCTTAGCTTAAATCCTAAGTTCATTGAATTATTAAAGGGGGCCGTTGACAAAGAAAATTTGTCATGGCAGCTTTATGAAGGGGCTGAACATACCGAGCGGGCATGGAGCCAGCGGGTAGCAAATATAGTTCGTTATCATTTTACCCAGCGGTAAAAGACAGGTTAGAGGCAGGTTAGAAAAATAAGAAAGGAAGGCTTATTTTTCCGCTAGGATGGTAACCTGATTGTCAGAAATTTCTACGACTCCAGAAAGAATATCGATGGATATTTCGGTGCCAGAAGTTTCAACAATGCGTAGCAGTCCCTTTTTAAGGGTACTAATTAAAGCGGCGTGTTTGTCCATCAATTCAAAGGAGCCATCTGAACCGGGGCACTGCACCAGTTTGACTGAACCATCGTAGAGGGTTTGGTCGGGTGTTACAACTAAGAGATTCATTTCTTAGCGGTTTTCAGCGAGCATTTTCTCTCCTGCAGCAATAACTTCCTCAATGGTACCCTTAAGGTTAAAAGCAGCCTCGGGGTACTGATCAACCTCACCATTCAAAATCATATTGAAGCCTTTGATGGTATCGTCAATGCTAACAAAAACACCTGGGATACCGGTAAATTGTTCGGCAACATGGAAAGGCTGGCTTAAAAAGCGTTGCACCCTTCTAGCGCGGTGAACCACCAATTTATCCTCTTCCGAAAGTTCGTCCATACCCAAAATGGCAATGATATCTTGGAGTTCTTTGTAGCGCTGAAGAATTTCTTTAACGGCTTGAGCGGTACGGTAGTGGTTTTCACCAACCACATCGGCCGACAAAATTCGGGAAGTAGAATCCAATGGATCGACCGCAGGATAAATTCCCAATTCAGCGATTTTCCGGCTTAAGACGGTTGTTGCATCAAGGTGGGCAAAGGTGGTTGCCGGAGCAGGATCGGTAAGGTCATCGGCAGGCACGTAAACGGCTTGAACCGAAGTAATGGAACCAGATTTGGTAGAGGTGATGCGTTCTTGCATCAAGCCCATTTCGGTAGCTAGTGTAGGCTGATATCCAACGGCAGATGGCATACGTCCTAGAAGGGCCGAGACCTCGGAACCTGCCTGAGTAAACCTAAAAATATTATCGATAAAGAAAAGGATATCGCGTCCCTCTGATTGGTCTGAATTTTTGTCGCCATCGCGGAAATATTCGGCCAAAGAGAGGCCAGAAAGGGCGACCCTAGCCCGAGCACCTGGGGGCTCATTCATTTGACCAAAAACGAAGGTTGCTTTTGATTCTTTAAGGTCGTTCACATTTACTTTCGATAAATCCCAACCGTCTTCTTCCATTGAATGCTTAAATTCTTCGCCGTAATTGATAATTCCGGCTTCGATCATTTCGCGCATTAAATCGTTTCCTTCGCGGGTTCTTTCGCCGACTCCTGCAAAAACAGATAAACCGCCATAGCCTTTAGCGATGTTGTTGATGAGTTCTTGAATAAGAACTGTTTTTCCTACACCGGCACCGCCAAACAAACCAATTTTACCGCCTTTTGCATAGGGTTCAATTAGGTCAATAACCTTAATTCCAGTGAATAAAACTTCAGTAGAAGTGGATAATTCTTCAAATAGCGGGGGTTGACGGTGGATAGAGTAGCCATTTTCTTTAGAGACCTCGCCAAGGCCATCGATGGCATCGCCAACAACATTGAACAAGCGGCCCTTGATAGCCTCACCGATAGGCATGGTAATGGGTTTTCCGGTGGCCTTAACCTGCATTCCACGGCGCATTCCGTCGGTGCTATCCATAGAAATGCAACGAACGGTATTTTCGCCGATATCTTGTTGGCATTCCAACACATAAGACCCTGCCCCATCAGGCCTAGAGATTTCAAGAGCATCTAGAATGTTGGGGATGTCGTTTTCGTTTTCGAACCGGACATCGATTACGGGTCCGATAATTTGTACAATTTTACCTATGGGTCGCGCCATGATGAAAGTAAATGTTCGTTTATAATTCGGCCACAAAAGTAGAAATGATTGGTAATACTTGAGGCAGATTTTTTAAAATTTTGAAAAAGATATTGACAATCGCCAAATGCAGGGAATCAAGATGGCCTAATGATCAAAACCGCCATGGGTTCTAGGGGCATTTACCAGTGGGTTTTTCAGGAGTTCGGAGGAAAGAGCTCGGTTGAAATACGTTTCTCGGCCCACAAAAAGAGCCTCTCTGAATGAGGTTGGGTCGGCCAGGCCTTTTCCTGCCAAATCAAAAGCTGGACCATGATCGGGCGAGGTTCTAATAACGGATAATCCACCTGTATAGTTAACCCCTTCAAATCCTGCAAGGGCTTTAAATGCGGTTAGGCCTTGATCGTGGTACATACTAAGAACCCCGTCGTACTCTCGAAAAGCGCCTGAGCCAAAAAAACCATCGGATGCGAAGGGCCCGAAGGCCAGAATGCGGTGTGAATCGACGCAAGCATTTAGGGCCGGGCGGATAATATCGGCCTCTTGATTCCCGAATTTACCGTTGTCTCCGGCATGGGGATTCAAGGAAAGTACGGCAATTTTTGGCCGAACAACCTGAAAATCCTTTTTAAGGGTTTCATTCAACTGCCGAAGGCTTTCTACAATGGAGTCAACATGAATTGATCCGACCACCTTTTCTAAGGCCATATGCCCGGTAAGCAATCCAACCCTTAGTTGGCCTGAAACCATAATCATTTGGGGTGAGCCATTGAACTCAATACCCAAAAATTCGGTATGGCCTGGAAAAGGCATGCCAGAATTGGATATGTACGTTTTGTCAAGGGGGCAGGTAAGCAAGAAATCGCATTGCTTATTTTTCACGGCCGAAACGGCCAGCCTAAGTGAATCCACAGCAAATTTTGCCCCTTCTGGATTTCGAATTCCTGGTTTTAAAGGGATAGGTATTTCGGGAACATCCAGCAAATTGATTTTTTTAGGCCGAATGAGGTCCTGTGGTCCAATTTCGCAGACAAAATCTTGGAAGAGTTCTGGAAACGATGATTTAAGTTGAGGCAAAGCTCCTGCAGGATCATACACCAGAGGAGTAAACCACTTGAAAAGTTGGGATTCCTGAAAGGCTGACAAAATAATTTCGGGACCCACCCCATGGATGTCTCCTACCGAAATCGCCACATTCAACGCTTGGTTACGCTCTTTCATGGGTTGGGATTTGAATAGGAATAATCCTCGTTAAAAAAGTCAATCAAAAGACGTACGCCTGCAGCAGTTCCCCCGGCGGAACGATAAAAGCAGGGCGAAGCAGCCAAAGCCATAGATAAATCAATGTGAATCCAGGGGTAGTTGGTAAATCGTTTTAAAAACAGGGCCGCGGTGATAGACCCCGCTAAGCCACCGCCAATGTTTTTAAGGTCGGCAACCGATGATTTAAGTTGCTCCTCATACTCCGGCAAAAGCGGGAATTCAACAATATACTCCCCTACCCTTTCTCCTGCTTTCTTTACCCTATCAAAAACTTGGTTGGCGCCCGACTGAAAGGCGACCATCGCTCCTTCGCCTACGGCGGCATGGGCCGAGCCAGTCAGCGTTGCCATATCTAAAACAAAGGCCGGGTTTAGTTTTGATGCGTACAGAAGGGCGTCGGCCAAAATCAACCTGCCTTCGGCATCGGTATTTAAGACCTCGACAGTTAGGCCATTCGAATAGGTTAAAATATCGCCAGGACTTAAACTTGAAGGGGAAAGACGGTTGTCGGTGATCGGCAAAAGGGCGACCACCTTATGGGGGTGCTGGTAGCGAGCCAAAGCCATCATGGCACCCAAAACAGTTGCGGCGCCCGCCATATCGCCTTTCATCTCTTCCATTCCCTTCGCTGTTTTTAGGCTGTGTCCCCCGGTGTCAAACATAACTCCTTTTCCAACCAAAACAATGGGATTCTCCTTTTCCATTCCCTTTGGGCAATATTCAAGAATTGCAAAGAGTGGGGGATTGTCGCTTCCTTTATTAACTCCTTCAAGACCTGCCATTTTGAGAGCTCCAATGGCCTTAGGGCCCAGCCCCTCGTATTTCAATCCGTACTTAGCAGCAATGCGTTGAATTTCGGAATGAAGCGCTGTACTGTTCAATTGGTTGTGTGGTCTGTTAACCCAGTCGCGTACCTGATACACCGAATCAATCAAAATAGAAAGGGTTACCAAAGCAGGTTCTTCTGCATCGGGGCAAACGAAATACGTGGGATTAAGGCGCTTAAAGGAATAATTTGATAAAGCAATGGCTTCTAGCCCGACCAAGGTTAATGGTTGGGATAGAACCGAAAACAAATAGGTTGAATTTCCGACCTTGATAGCAGAAGCTTGCCTGCGAAAATCCTCGAAATTCAAGGTTGCTGGAAGAATCAAAAAGGCATTGAAATCCTTATGCTGAAATGAAAACAAGCCTGAGGTTGGCAGATTCTGCATCCATGATTCGATCCAAGGTTCAAGAAGTCTAGGCCAAGCTCCTGATTTTTGAGAAGGTACCCCAAAAAACAGAAAGGTGTCGGCACCTGCCGCGGTTTCGTCGGCGTATTTAGAAATAATCGGAAAATTCATAAAGCAAAGGTAGGCACTCAAATGCGGTTTATCTTAGTGTTAACATCATTTTATCAAATGGACTAAACCCGGCAAGAACCGATTATGGCCAAAACGGCTGATTCCTGGTCTTACGGATGCCAATTTATAGGAACAAAGTTCCCTAAAACCGCTTTGCTCAAAGGCCAAGGTTAGGCTAAAAAGGCAGCATTGCTTACATTTTGCCGATAGGTATGCAAAATAATGTACCTTTGACGCCCTTTCTCAATTCATAGTTTATGAAAAAAATGGCCATTGCCCCTGAATTTTATAGCTTTCCAGAAACATCATTGACTTCAAGTGAGGCATTGGTTTTGGCAGAAGCACGTAAAGCTGCGTTGAAAGCTCACGCACCTTACAGTCGTTTTTTTGTGGGTGCGGCAGTTCAATTGGAATCGGGTGAAATTGTAGCGGGATCCAATCAAGAAAACGCCTCTTATCCAAGTGGAATGTGTGCAGAGCGGGTGGTTTTGAATTTTGTAGGGGCAACGCATCCAGAGGCCAAAATCAAAACCTTGTGCATTGCGGTTGTTTCTAAATTCAAAGATGCAGAACGTGTGTATGCCCCTTGCGGCGGTTGCCGGCAGGTAATTTCAGAATCGCAAGCTAGGCAAAACAACGAACCCATTGAAATTATTTTTGAAGGGCCAGGAGACCAATTAACCCGTTGCAGTGGGATTGAGCATTTATTGCCCTTTACATTTCAATTGTTTTAAATGCCTTGAATGGCAACAGAAGTTTCAATTTGCAGGGAAATCTAATTGGGGCAAATAGTTTTTATCTTTGGACAAACAAAAACAAAGATGAAACGGATTTCCTTTTGGTTGATTTTGGGCTGCAGCCTACCTGGTTTTGCACAGTGGAAACCCATAGAATCGCAGGTTTCTGACCCTCAATATCCATGGATAATACCCTATGAAAAGTTCCAGTTAGACAATGGATTAACGGTAATTTTGCATGCCGATTCTTCAGATCCAATGGTGCATGTAGATGTTACCTACCATGTAGGGTCAGCAAGAGAAATGCCAGGAAGATCAGGGTTTGCTCACTTTTTTGAGCACATGATGTTTCAGGGTTCAGACAATGTAGCCGATGAAGAACATTTCAAAATTGTAACAGAGGCGGGCGGAACTTTAAACGGAACAACCAATTTAGATAGGACCAACTATTTTGAAACACTGCCATCTAACCAATTAGAAACAGCGTTGTGGTTGGAGGCAGACCGGATGGGATTTTTTTTAGATGCGGTTACGCTTAAAAAGTTTGAAATTCAAAGGGCCACCGTCAAAAACGAACGTGGGCAGCGCTACGACAATAGACCGTACGGATTGGTATATGAAAAAACCATGGAAGCCCTTTACCCTTTTGGGCACCCATATTCATGGACCACCATAGGATATATAGAAGATTTAAATGCGGCCACCCTAGAGGACCTAAAGCGTTTTTTCTTAAGGTGGTATGGTCCAAACAATGCCACCCTTACCATTGCTGGAAATTTTGACCGTGCTCAGTGTTTAAACTGGGTCAAAACCTATTTTGGCTCGATCCCTAAAGGGCCTGAGGTTCAATCCATGAAACCAAAACCGGTGAAATTGGATTCAGATAAATTTGTTTCGTACCAAGACAAAATTCGATTTCCATTGCTTTCAATCACCTACCCTACGGTAGAATCTAGGCATGAAGATGAGGCAGCCCTTGACATTTTATCTGATTTAATCGGAAATGGAAAAAGTTCAATATTGTATCAGCAATTGGAAAAAACTCAAAAAGCAAAGTCGGCCTATGCATACCACTCTACAGCCGAGTTAGCGGGGTACATTTCTGTTAGCCTGACCGGTTTTCCCAATGCAACGTTGCCAAATTTAAAATTAGAATGGGAGAAGGCATTGTTGGCATTTGAAAAACGGGGCGTAACGGCAGAAGATATCGAGCGTTTTGCCAATCAGCAAGAGGCAGAAGCTATACAGGGACTAGCGTCAATTTCGGGCAAAGCTGCCCAGCTTGCGTATTATCAAACGTTTACTGGCTCTCCAAAAAATAGACTAACCGAAATTGATCGATACAGGAAGGTAAGCCCAGACCAAGTAATGGCTGTTTACAAAAAATACCTAAAAGGAAAACCTGCCGTATATTTGTCGTGTTTACCCAAAGAGGGCGAATTGGCGGCAGCCGCGCCCGACAATTCGGGAAGGCCAGCGACTCCGGCCGGCTATAATCCTGATCTTTCAGAATATGCCAATTTAACCTACACCAAGGGAAAAGACAATTTTGATCGTTCAAAGAAACCAAAGGCCTCCGCTGAAATTTCGGATAGTCCAATGAAAATTTGGAAACAAACCCTTGCATCAGGTGCAACAGCGGTGGGCACATCGTACCCAGAATTGCCCTTAATTTCCCTTCAAATTTCTTGGCCAATGGGGTATTGGAGTGAATCCATTCCATTGGCTGGTGTGGGGCAGTTAATGGTTGATCTTTTGGAAGAGAAAACCCTTAACACTGCGACCGAAGTATTGAACGACAAATTAAAATCGTTGGGGGCATCGGTTTCATTTTATAACACAAATCTTGAAACTGGAATTTCAATTCGTTGCCTTAAAAAGGACCTAACGGAAGTGTTGCAAATCGTAGAGGAGCGTTTATTAAAGCCGGCATTCGATGCAGAGGATATAGAACGGTTAAGAAAACAACAGATTGAGAATTTGAAAAACAGAAAAACCAATGCTGGCGCATTGGCCTCAGATATGGTAAATGCCACCTTAATGGAAGGCCATCGGGCAGGTCTTCCGGAGGCAGGAAGCATTAAAAGTTCAAGCTCGATAACAAGAAAAGACATTTTGGATTGGTACGACAAGGTGTTCCAGCCTTCAAAAACTCAAATTTCGGCCGTAGGGTTTTCTAACGCCCAAGAATTGGAAGACGAATTGGGTTTCCTTAACAAGTTAAAAAGACAACCTGTAGAAAGCAAATTCGTGATTCCTGAACTTAAGTTCCCAATGAGGCCAACCTTGGTTGTGGTTGACAAACCAGGTTCAGCTCAGTCCGAAATCCGGTGGGTTTCCCCTGGCATGCCTTACTCAGCGCTGGGGCCTCATTTTATGTCGACAGTAGCTATTTTCCCATTTTCCGGTGCTTTTAACAGCAGGTTGAACTTAAATTTAAGAGAAGATAAGGGCTATACGTATGGGGTTCGAGGTGCTTATCAGTCGAACCAGCATTTGGGATATTATCAAATTTCGGGTTCATTTTTGCATGGCACCACCGATTCCACCCTTTATGAAATTACCAAGGAAATTAAGAAATACCTAAGCGATGGACCCACAGAATCAGAAATGGATTTTACCCGCATGGCCATGGTGCAACGCGACGCTTTAAATTACGAAACTCCTTGGCAGCGCCAATCCATTTTAAAGAATGTTTTAACCTACCAAGCCATGGAAGATTACCCAGTTAAGCAAAAGAACATGCTTAAAAGTTTAAATTTAGAGCAAATGAATTTTCACCTTAAGCGGTATTTGGATGCTCAATCTGTTTGGGTGGTGGTTGTGGCCGATTACACACAATTAAAAAGCAAACTGGAAGCTCTAGACATGCCAATTATACTGAAAAAGGCGGAGGATTAAACTAAATCGAAAGTTTGCGTTTACGAAGTTTTTGGCTTAATTTTGCAGAACAATTAACACCTTAAATCCAGCTTTCGTATGCGTAAAATAGCTTTGTTTTTTGTGTTGGCCTTGGGAATTTCTTTTTCGTCCAATGCCCAGACCTACCGGGTGCCAATAGGATTTTTCACGGGCAGTAATTTGGCTATTGGTCCGGCTTTTATAAATGGTTCCACCTTTGCATGGTTCCAATGGAACGCAGATATAAGCTATACGATAAGCCCTAAGATTTCGGGGGGAATAGAAGCAGGGTTGGTAACCATTAATTTTGGCGGGGCGGCCTTTTCTTTTGTGGCAAAAGGCGGCTACCATATTCCATTGAGCAAAGGGCAGTTGATTACCAATGCTGGAATTGGAGGCTTATTTGGCGGTGGGGGCGGAGGCCTTCTTCTGCAGCCTGATGTTCGCTACCGATACGAGCTTACCCCTTTTCTGTTTGCAGAGGGAGGAGTGCGCATGCCCATTGTTTTGGGTTCAGCCACATCGGTTGCTTTGGTACCCCATGTTGGTTTGATGTACAGCTTCTGATTCAGTGAGGTCCAAAAAACCGCGAATTTTTAAAGCCTGCCGAACTTCTTACCCTACTGGTATTCCCTATGAACATAAAGTTGGCTTCAAGGGTTTAGCATTGCATTTTTTTTATACATTTGCACTCCCCAATAAAGGTACCATAGCTCAGTCGGTAGAGCAAAGGACTGAAAATCCTTGTGTCGTTGGTTCGATTCCAACTGGTACCACAAACCCCGGCAACGGGGTTTTTTTGTTTTCGCTGAGGGCTAAACCCCAAATCAGATAAAATGAATACCAGTTCAACTCTTCTTTATGCGATAGATCTGGGCAATTCGTCTGCCAAGGTGAGTCTATGGAATGAAGAAATGGACAAATGGGAATGGACTCAAGAACCGGCGGAAAGATTGACCTTAGATGAGGCAAAAAGCGGGGCCCCTTTGGTTGTTTGCAGTGTCTCCAATAAAATTCCAAGGATTGTATCGGAATGGACTGGGCCAATATTAAGCCTTGGAGCTGAGACCAACCTTCCCTTTAACAGCGAATACGACCGAAACGGTTGGGGATCAGACAGGATGGCGGCAGTAGCAGGCGCATTTTACCGAAATCCAAAGGCCGACTGCTTAATCATTGATGCAGGCACTTGCGTAACTTTCGATTATTTGGATTCAATTCGGGGGCATCTTGCTGGAGCGATTTCACCTGGATTGAACTTGCGTGCCAAAGCCATGAACGCTTACACAGGCCGTTTGCCCTTGGTAACCTTTGAAGATTTAAAGCCGAACCATCTAAATCCATTCCCAAAGACGACCCAGGAAGCTTTGATTTTAGGGGCTTTGGGTGGCTGGAATGTAGAAATAAAAAAGGGAATCGAGCGCTTTAAAAAACAAAAACCCGAAGGAATCGTTTACCTAACGGGCGGAGATTCACGTTATTTTGAGGCTAACCCTAAAAATCGCATCTTTGCCGCGCCCCTTTTGGTTTTTGAAGGAATGGTGCACTTATGGAAATGGAATCGCACATGCACAGACTCAAACGGATAGTATTTTTCGCAGTATTTGCATGGATTGGAACCGTCAAAGCGCAGGTAGATGACTTCTCGCCCTTCTCAATTTATGGCATAGGGGAATGGCAAAGGCCTTTCGCTCAGCATGGTTCAGTGATGGGGCAAACAGGAGCGGCCTTGCGTGATTCCATGAGTTTAAGCTTCTTAAATCCGGCTTCTATTTCGGCGGTAGATTTGGTTACCCTTCAGGTGGGAACCGAAATAAACAGTGGAAGCCGAACCATTGGAAATTCAACGTACAGCTTTGGCAATCTATTCGTAAATAACTTTAGTTTGGGATTGCCTGTGGTGCGAAAAACCCGTGGTTTCCAGTACTCTATGGCCCTTTCGTTTTCCCCCTTTTCGCAAATCGGGTACTCCATGCGAGATTCCTCGGCCCTAATTAGCAATGGCGATACCATTCCCGTTGAACGGGCTTTTAATGGCAGTGGTGGTTGGAATCGGCTTTCTTGGTACCATGGAATTGTTCTATTTCGGCGTTTCAGCCTTGGAGCCGGCTTTCATTATACGTTTGGCTCGCTGACCCGAGATCGAAATTTGATTTTGCCTTCAAATCAAGGCTTTTTCTCTACTCGAAACAGAGAGGAAGTAGAGGCCGGATCCTTTTCCTACGATTTGGGCATTCAACATCGGTTTGAATTGAACTTTAAACGGTTTGTCACCAATACAAAGGGAAGAGTGGATACAATAAGGAAGCATCAGGAATTGGTGCTGGGCATTTCATACCAACCCAGTATGCCCATAACGGCCTCGAGAATGCAGCTAGGCATGCAGTACGTTGCCGGTGCCTACAACATCGTGGGAGACACAATTCAGTTAAGCCAAGAATCGGGAGCTGCTGTGCAGATGCCCGGTGTAATTCGCGCGGGATTGCAGTGGAGTAATCCCGGCAAATGGCTTTGGGTTGCTGATGCCCATTTTAGTTCGGGCAGCCAGTTTCGGTATTTTAATGACCCCTCGGGGCTCTACGCCGATGCCTGGGGGATTGGCTCAGGATTTCAATGCCAACCTGGGAACTGGAAGAAAAAACCAAGCGGTTCCGTGTTTTCAAAAAACACCATTGCCCGATTGGGTTTACATTATCAAATCAATACTTTTCAGCCAGAAAAATTCCCAGTCACCGAATTTGGCATGGGAATTGGTTTAGGATTACCGTTCAATCATGGATTTAGAAGAGGAAGAAATATGGGGCAAAGCAAATATTTGGGTTCATACCTAAATCTTGGCGCCCAGGTACTCTTGGTGGGATCGGAAGCTCCTGGAACATACCGGGAATTGTTCTTCCGAATTACATTGGGGGTTTCTCTTCGAGATTGGTGGTTTGATCAACCTAGATTTAATTAACTTTTAACAAAAAAAGAGCCATGAAGCGTTTTAAGATTTTGCACATCGGATTACTTAGCTTTGGATTGCTAACTCTGGGGAGTATGAACAACCTGGCTTGGGCGCAAGACGAACCCGCAGCCGAAGGAGAAGCCTCTGGAAGCGAGGAATGCAAAAAAGAGTTCCAAATTTTTACCGACAATGCCAAAATTAAGGACTACCAGTATGCCTTACCGGCTTTCCGATATTTGATTGCGAATTGCTTGACTCCTGGAACCGGACTTTATATTCGGGGAGAAGTTATGCTTCAAGATTTGATTAAATCTGAAAGCGATGAAACCAGAAAAAAAGGATGGATTGACACGCTGTTTTTGCTCTATGAAAAGCGTTTTGAAGCAGGGAGGCAAGATTCCAAATATGGAACCGAAGGCTTTATTTTAGGAAAGAAAGTGAAAGCTTTGGCAGTGTATGATAAAAACCAAGTGGAAGAGATTTACACCATGAGCAAACGTGCCTTGGAATTGGAAAAAGAAAACACCGAGGCTCAGGTTATGTATTTGCATATGATTTATACTGCCTATTTGCGTAAGGCCAACAAAAAAGACTGCGGAGATGTGATTGATGCCTACAATTTGATTAGCGATTTTATTGACCTTGGCCTTGAAAAAGTAGGTGAAGCAGATAGCGTTAAATTGAACAACTTCCTCTTAGCACAAAATAAGGTCAGCGAATTGGCTGGTCCCTGCTTGACCTGCGAAAACTTGATGGAAGTTGTGGAACGAGACTTTGCAAGTAAATCTGGAGATTCTTCTTGGATCAGAAAGACCTCAGCGGCATTGGATAGAAAATCTTGCGCCAAAAAACCTGAATATGCTGGCAACGTCAATCTTCTTGCCATCATGGAAAAAAATGCGGAATTCTTTCCGAATGCCACGGCTTACCTTCGCTTAGGTAGAATGTATACCATCTCAAAAGAAGAAGCTAAAGCTGTAAGCGCATTTAAAAAAGCCGTTGATTTGGAGGAAGATCCAACCAAAAAGGCGAAATTTCTAATGGTCCAAGCTTCGGCTCAACGAGAAGCTGGCAGTTTATCTGGAGCACGGCAGGCGGCTCGTATGGCGGCAGAAATTCTTCCCAACTGGGGGGAGCCCTATATTTTTATCGGCGATTTGTATGCCAGTTCAGGTGGGTCCTGCAGTACAGACGACAAATGTACTTCGTTTGGGGCCTATTGGGCAGCATCTGACCAGTACATTAAAGCCAAAAATCTTGACCCCTCGGTTGCGGAAAAGGCACAAAAAAGATTGAACAACATGGCTGGGTCATATCCTTTGAAATCGGATTGCTTCTTCATCGAAATGAAAGACGGAGATACGGTAAACGTAGGGTGCTGGATTCAAACCACCACCACGGTTCGTACCCGTTAAAAACATGCGCAAAGTCTTAGTTTGGCTTGGGTTGGGATTGGGTCTCATTGCTTGCTCAAACAATTTGCAAGAGGTAATACCCTTGCCCCAATCGAACAACATTCCATTGCTGGTAACCAAGGATTTTGTATTGGCCTACAGCGATTCTGGAAAGCAACGCTTTGAAATGAAGGCCCCCTTAAGAGAGATTTTTGGAGGCGAGAACCCCAGAAGCCAAATGCCTCAAGGATTAAATATGCGGTTTTTAGATGGTCAAGGAAGGGTCATTTCGAGCTTGTCGGCCGATTCTGCTGTGATGTTTGAAAAAACAAGCATAATTCGAGCAAGCGGCTCGGTTGTCGTTACAAATCCCAAAGGAGACACCCTTAAAACAACGGTATTGTATTGGAAGGAGATGCCCAACAAAGAGGGGGAAATTACCTGCCCCGAAGAAGTAGGAATACGGTCGGGGAACCAACTTATACGGGGGTTGGGAATGAGGGCAAATTTAGACTTTACCGAGTATCAATTTTTGGTTCCGGTGGGTAGTTTTGTGGTCAACGAATAAAAGATTGCCCTCTAATTTCAGAAATTAGGTAGGGTTTCATTTTGGGTTGGGCCTTCGGCATTGCGTCGCAGTTGCATGCAGGCACTGTGAATATTTAAAAAGGTTTTAAGTTCAATTGCCGAATCCGTTGACAATTGAATTCCCTTTTGCCTACTTTTACGCCATGATGAGTTTCGCTGATTTTGTATTGCTGTTAACCGCCGTACTGCTTTCAGCCTTTTTTTCGGGTGTTGAAATTGCCTTTATTACAGGCAACAAATTGAAATTGGAACTTGAGAAAAACCGTAAAGGCCTTACCGCCAAAATGTTAAGTATACTCACCCAAAATCCATCCCGATTTATTGCCACCTTATTGGTAGGCAATAATTTGGCCTTGGTCGTGTATGGTTTGATTATGGGAAATTGGTTGACTCCCATTGTAAATGAAGCCTATGTTTCAAAATTTGGGCCGCAAGGGGCCGAGCTTACAAGCCTAATTGTTCAAACCAGTATTGCCACGATTTTGATTTTATTTTTTGCTGAATACCTTCCTAAAGCCGTTTTTGCATTGCGGCCCAACAAAATGCTGACCATTTTTTCTGGGCCTGCCTATGCATTTTATGTAGTTTTAAAATTGCCTGTGGTCATCATTACTGGTTTTAGCAATTGGGTTGTTCGCAGTGTATTGAAAATCAAAACCGACAACCAAAGCCAAGGGGTAGATCTGGCTGACCTAAACTACTACCTAAGGCAGCTTACAGAAGATGCAAAAGAGGAACAGGCCAAGGTTGAAAACGAAGTTTTGATTTTGCAAAATGCCCTTGAATTTCCTTCGGTCAAAGCCAAGGAATGCATGATTCCTAGAAATGAAATTACCGCCATTGAGCAGTTGGCCGACATAGAAACCCTAAGGAAGTCTTTTATTGAATCGGGGCATTCAAAAATTGTTGTGTATTCCGATAGCATTGACGAGGTGATTGGCTTTGCACATAGTTTTGATTTGTTTACCAGCCCTCCCTCCATTAAAGCGATTTTGCGTCCTGTCTTTTTTGTAGCCGAAACCACTCCCATAAAAGACATAATGACACAATTTATCCAGCAGCACAAGTCGTTGGCCATTGTGGTTGATGAGTATGGAGGAACCGCTGGCCTAATTACCCTAGAAGATATCATTGAAGAATTGGTGGGTGAAATTCAAGATGAACACGATAAGGACGCTTTAACCGACAGGCAACTTGATGAAACCACTTTTTTGTGGTCGGGCAGGCTTGAAATCGATACCTTAAATAGCAAATACAACCTTAACATTCCGGAGCATGAAGATTATGAAACCTTAGCGGGCTTCATTCTTTATCACCTTCAGGGAATTCCCGAGCAAGGCGAAGAAATAAAAATTGATTCCTTTCATTTTTTAATGACTCGGGTAAGTGAGCGAAAAATTCAAGAAGTTAAGGCTCGAATCGCGCTAGATAATTAACCCTAAAGCCTCAGTGCCTCACAAATAAAATTGAGCGCTAAGGTTCCGATACCCCACGCTGCGGTCTCCGTTTAATTCGTAAACGTACATTTCTTCCATGTGCACCCTAGATTGGGTTCGGCTAAGACCTAAAACCGACCGAATTATTGGACCCTGATAACGTCCTTGAACCCTTAAATGCCTATTCAAAAACCAACCATGGTGTTTCCATGCCTTTTCCCAAATCAAAAAAGAACTCGAGGGAATAATCATGTGAATGTTGCCCTGTTCCATGTTCAAAAAGGCGGGGCTACCGAACCACCGCATAGGTAAATCGCTACTCCCGTGCCGCGCTGAACTTAAATCTGCCCGAGCGTTGGGAGTATGATTTAAAAAATAAGGAGGATTCATTAGGATATCGTAGGGAGAAACCTCGGGCTGAAACGATTCGATGGAGGCCTCGAGCATCCGAATCCTGGATGACCAAGGGCTTAAATTTGCATTTTTTTGAGCTAGGTTTACCGATTCGGCCGATATGTCAATACCCAAAATTTCTCGGCTAGTCCGTTGGGCCGCCATCAGTGCCAGTGCGCCGGTTCCTGTGCCCACATCAAGAATGGGCCCACCCTGAACCGAAAGATGAGCCCAACAACCCAATAAAACGGCATCGGTACCCAACCGAAAAACCTCATTGCCTTGGTGCAAGGTAAATTCCTTGAAACGGAAAACAGTATTGAACCCCGTGTGCTTAGCCATGCTCAAAGGTAAAACGCATTGAAACACAGGCCAAGCCCTAGCCCAGCACTTTGGCAATCTAATCGCAAAATCGCTACTTTTAACCCTGAAAAAAATCGAATTGCAGCTTCGGCCGAAACCCTAATAAAAGCAGAATGAGCCAAATAACTATACGCACAGTTTCAAGCAAATCAGATTGGGAACGATTCATTTTTTTCCCTTGGGAGATTTACAAAAACGATCCTATTTGGGTGGCTCCATTAAAAAGCAGTTACCGAAAGGTATTTCAAAAAGACAAAAACCCCTTTTTTCAACATGGGGAAATGGAGGCCTTTATTGCGGAAAGAAATGGCAAAGTGCTGGGACGCATTGCGGCAATCGTCAACCACCTTCACAACGAAACCTGGAAAGACCGGGTGGGCTTTTTTGGTTTTTTTGAATGCATCAACGATGTTGAAGTGTCAAATAGCCTTTTGGATACCGCCCGCGCATGGTTGAAAGACCGAAATTATTCCCACATGCGGGGACCCGCCAGTCCTTCATCAAACGAAGATTACGGGGTAATGATTGATGGGTTTGACCAGCAACATGTAATTCTATCAACCTACAACGCACGTTGGTATTATTCTTTGTATGCCGCTTACGGTTTGCAGCCCATCAAAAAATTGTTCGCCTTTCGGTTTGATGGACCTAAAATTCTTGAAAAGAACCTTGAACGGATAGATCGGATTGAGGCTGCATTAAAACATCGCCTGAATTTTGAACTGGTCGATTTGGATATGAAGCGTTTTGACGAGGGAGTTAAAACCTTTAGGGGGCTTTTTAACAAAGCCTGGACTACCGTCAACAACCACGGCTGGGTGCCTTTAACCGATGCCGAATTTGACAACATAACCACCGAATTAAAGCAAATTACCGACCCACGATTGGTTATGCTGGCCAAAGTAGATGGCGAGGTGGTTGGGGGATGCATTTGCCTGCCCGATTACAACGAAGTATTCCGGTCGTGGAAGGGCAATTTATTTCCCTTCAATTGGATAGATATGTTTACCAAGGCCAAAAAAATAAAATGCGTACGAATTGTTATTCTGGGTGTATTGCCCGAATACCAACGCAAAGGATTGGATGCCCTTATGTACCTGCAAATTACCAAACGGGGATTGGAACGCGGCGCAACTTGGGCCGAAGCCAGCTACATTGTGGAAGACAATGAACCCATGAAAAGGCCTTTACTGAACATAGGAGGAGAAATTTACAAGACCTATGAGGTCATGGAAATGCCTGTTTAAAAATGCAGCAATCTGCCCAAAAGGATTGTTTTAAAACCCAAAAAGACCAATTCGATACCAGGTAAGCGTTCCATTCATGCACTTTATACAATTTTAACGTGCCTGAGATTGAACAACCTTGTAGATGCCTTTAAAAAATGCGAACTTTGAATTCCAAAATTAAATAATCTAAAACTATGTTATTTCTAATCATTGGCTTTTTTATGGTGGTTAGCTTGCTGGTAGGCATGCGCCTGAAAAACCGTTTTAATGCCTACACCAAAGTTCCATTGAAGTCTGGACTAACCGGCCGAGAAGTGGCAGAACGAATGCTTAGGGAAAACGGAATCAACGACGTTCAGGTAACCTGTGTTCAAGGTACTTTAACCGACCATTACAATCCTGCAAACAAAACCGTAAACCTAAGCCCAGAGGTGTACAACGGAGCCTCGGTTTCGGCAGCAGCGGTAGCGGCACATGAATGTGGACACGCTGTTCAGCATGCTACGGCCTATCCTTTTTTGCAGTTTCGGTCTGCCATGGTTCCATTGGTTAACATTAGCAACCAGGTTATCAACTTTATTTTTCTGGCTTCTATTTTTGGGGGGCTGATGTTCAACTTGTACAACAACGAAACCATGCTCATAATCATTATCGTGGCTCAGGGTGCCATCACCCTGTTTAGCTTGGTTACCCTGCCCGTTGAATTCGATGCAACGCACCGTGGGTTGATGTGGTTGAACAGCACCGGACTGACCTACGGAGAGGAGCATGAAAAAGCGAGTCAAGCCTTGCGTTTGGCGGCAACCACCTACGTTGTTGCGGCCCTATCTTCGCTTACTGTTCTGCTGTATTATGTAATGATGTTTTTAGGGCGGCGCGATTAATTTAAGCGCAGGTCTTATTTAGATTGCAAAGGGTCAACGTTTGTTTGGCCCTTTTTTATTTTAGTAATGCGGCCAAGTTGAAAAGCAGAAAGGCGCTGAGCCACCCATTAAATACCGGGGCAGATTCGTTTTTGCGGCAGGGATTGAAGGGAGTTGCCCGCAAGGGGGCCGGAGCTGGGCCCGCGTGGCGCGGAGGCGACTTTAGGAGCCACCGCAAGCCCGCTGGGCCCGCTTTCCGGCCACCGCGGACTACCCCTGAAAGCCCGGCTGCCGCCCAAAAAATCAAAAAAAGCAGCGATTCTTCAGTCTGTATCTGGGAAAATTTTACCCGGATTTAAAATGTGCTTTGGGTCAAAAACCGCCTTAATTCCGCGCATCATGTCCAGCTGAGCCGGGCTGCAAACCACATCCATGTAGTTTTTTTGCACCCAACCAATGCCATGTTCGCCCGACAAGGTACCGCCCAATTCCTTGACCTTCTGAAACAATTTGCGGATGGCCTTGGGCAATTCTTGCTCCCAAGCCTGCTCGCTCAGCTGTCCGCGCAGAATATTAACATGCAGATTTCCGTCGCCGGCATGCCCGTAGCATACCGATTCGAAGCCGAACTCAGCACCCAAGTCCTTAACATAGCTGAGCAATTCGGGCAAAAAGTACCTAGGCACCACCGTGTCTTCTTCCTTATATATGGAATGCGATTTCACGGCCTCGCCGATGGAACGTCGCACCTTCCAAAGGCCCTCGGTTTCGGCGGCGGTGGTAGCCATCCAAATTTCATTGGGCTGATGGCCATCTAGAACGGGTATCAGCCTCTCGGTTTGGCGCTGCAGTTCGTCTTCGTCGAAACCATCGAGTTCAACCAGCAAATAAGCCGGGGCCAAATTCGGTTCCGGAAAAGACAAATCGGGCCGCTTTGCAAGGGTGTAGGCAATGGCCTCGCGCTCCATAAATTCCATGGCCGAGGGCGTTAGCCCGGCTTTGAACACATGGGCTACGGCCGAAACCGCCTGATTTGGATTCTGAAAAGGGACCAAAAAGGTCCAACGCAAAGCCGGCAAAGGGATCAACCGCAGCGTAATACCTGTAATAATGGCTAAGGTACCCTCGCTACCAATCATTAGCTGGGTCAAATTGTAGCCGGTTGCGTTTTTAAGCACCCGGGCACCGGTTTGCATGATACGGCCATCGGCCAAAACCACCTCAAGGTTCAGCACATAATCTTTTGTAACCCCGTATTTAACAGCCCGTGGGCCACCCGAGGATTCGGCCAAATTACCCCCAATAAAACTAGAACCGCGGCTGGATGGGTCGGGCGGATAAAACAAGCCCTTTTCTTCAACGCATTCTTGCAAAACTTGGGTAATCACGCCGGGTTGAACAAAAACCTGCATGTTGGCTTCATCAATGGTGGGCAGTGCGTTCATTCGGGCGGTAGAAAGAACAATTCCCCCCTGTACGGGCAAAGCCCCGCCGCTAAGTCCGGTCCCTGCGCCCCGAACGGTTAGGGGGATATTCCGTTGATGGCAATGGATTGCAATTTGACTTACCTCTTGGGTTGTTTCGGGAAAAACCACCAAGCCGGGCAAGAAAACCAAGTCCTCGGTCATATCGGATGCCGCCGATTGAATGGAATCGGAATCGGAACGCACCCGTTCCGCTCCAAGCAGTTCCATCAAAAACCTGTTGTCATCTTGGTTTGGTTGCTGATACTCCCAATTCATACCTTAAAATTAGTTAAAGATAAAACCGACGCAAAATAAGGAAATGTTGACCAATTCAAGGAATCTGCTGAACACTGGGGTGGTTTTGTTTCTTAAAATTCAAAACGGCGAAAACAAAAACTAAGGTTCAATGTTTCCCTTTCAAATTAAACACCTTTAAAATGAAAAAACAATTTCTTTCGATGTTGGCCGTTGCTTCCACAATCGTGGTTGCTCAGGCTCAAAATGCCAATGTGCAAATTATTCATAACTGTCCAACTCCAGCGGCGGCTACCGTAGATATCTACGTTGACTTGGGCTCTGGTTTTACTTCCAATCCATTGATTGACAACCTTTCTTTCCGCGCAGCCACAACCTATTTGCAGGTGCCTGGAGGTTTAACCAACGCCCGTGTAGCGGTAGCTCCTGAGTTCGGTGTGGGTACCACCATCAACGACACCTTGGTATCGTTTGCTCTTCCTACCCTAACCGCAGGTTCTTCGTATGTGGCAGTTGCTGCAGGCGAGGTTGGTAGCATGACTCATCCATTTAACCTGTTTTTCGGAACCGGTGCTTTAACAGCAGGAAGCTCAAACAATTTTGATGTAAACATCTTCCATGGCAGCACCGATGCTCCTGCAGTAGCTGTTTTCACCAATCTGAACGCCCTAACTCCAGCTGTTTCTTCCTTGGCTTTTGGCGCATTTTCTGGCCAGGCTTCGTTGCCCGCCTCTGATTTGCTGTCGTTGTTGACTCCGGCCACCGATTTCAACACCATGGTTGAAGGCTTTGGTATTCCTTTGGCTACATTGAACGCCGGTGGCGCTGCCGGGGTGGTTTTTGCCTCTGGAAAATTGACTCCAGCAATGGGAGAACCAGCCTTTGGCCTGTTTGTAGCTTTGGTTGATGGAACCGTATTGGCATTGCCACAAACCGATGCTAGCCGCATTCAAATTGTACATAATTCACCAGACCCAATGGTTGCCGCCGTTGACATTGACGTGGTAACTTCAACCGGTGCTGTTGTTCCATTCAACAACGTAGGCTACTTGCAAGCTACCCCATATTTGTTGATTCCTTCTGGCAACTACCGTGTGTTGTTTTCGGCTCCAAACACAACCGACACTCTAGGTGCATTGGTTAAAATTCCTGCATCGTTGGCAAGAAATACAACCTATCAAGTGGTTGCAGCGGGATTAGCCAACACAAGCGGAACCAATTTTGCGCATTCGGTTAGTGTAAACGGCAGCAACGTAGCCTTCGGATTGGATGTACTTCCTAATTCGCGTCCTTGGTCAATCAGTCCAACCACAGTAAGCATCGCTGTATTCCACCATTCACCTGACGCTCCTATGGTTGATGCCGTTGGTTCTACTGGCAGCGTTTTGGTAAACGACATCAGCTTCGGCGAATACCAAGGTTATCTGCCTATCCCTACCATTGCCGATGGTCAAATCCGTATTACTCCTGCCAACGACAACAACACCACTGTGGCTACATTTGCAGCTCCGCTGACTTCGTTGTCTGGTCTTGGTCTTACCATTTTTGCAACAGGCTTCCTAACACCTAACGACGAAAACGTAACCAATTTACAGCCTTTCGGTTTGTGGGTTGCCTTCCCTAACGGCGGAAATTTGGTAGAATTGACTCCTGTAATGTCATTGGAAAGCGCAAGCGGTCTAAGCCAAATGAATTTGTTTCCAAACCCAGTGAACGAAGTTTCAACCTTGACCTTCGTTTCAACCCGTTCTTTCAATGCCGAAATGAGCATAGTAAACGGATTGGGTCGCGAAGTTGCTAAGTTTGGCAACGTTGCATTGACCGAAGGCAACAACAGCATCTCGGTCAACATGAGCAGCCTTTCATCAGGTCAGTATTTCTTAACTTTGACTGGTGAAAACGCTCGCGTAGCCATTCCTTTCATCAAATAATATCTGATTCCACCTTGGCTTAATCAAGGTTTGAAAAATTTAAACGGTTCAACTTCGGTTGGACCGTTTTTTTTGTGTTTTGGGGCGGGTATCGGGCTTTCACCGGTAGTCCTCAGCAAACCGGCCTGGGCCCAGCGGCTTTGCGGTGGCTCCTGAAGTCGCCTCCGCAGCACGCGGGCCCATGGCCGTTTTGCTTTTGGGCTACCTGGTTCAATCCCGCCCGCGGCGTCCCGGTTCATCTTTGCTGAATTTTATGGTAGATTGTCGGCTCAAAACCTACCCAAAATCAATGTTATACCTGTATCTTTGCCGTATGAAATTTCTTCCCATTTTAATTGGCACGCTGATGGCCAACTACGGTTTCAGTCAGCATCCCTGTTCCATTTCAAAAACCGCTTCGGGCGGAATTGTACCCGGAGTTCACCTTGACGTACCGGGTACCAATGCTTACGATGTGCGGTATGTACATTTGGATTTAGAATTGGAACGGACATCAAACGCCATTGCAGGAAAAGCTACCACGGTGGCAGTGGCCTTGCAGCCCCTTTCTCAGTACATTGTAGAACTGCATTCAAACCTAAGCATATCGAACCTAAGCATCAACGGGCAAGCCGTACCCTATCAGCGCAACGGCAATGTAGTTACGGCAACGCTTTCAAACAGCATTTTACAGGGGCAAACCTTTAGCGCTTCCATTACCTATGCTGGCAGCCCCCCAAACGGTGGATTTTTTAATGGCTTATCCAACGGGAGCAGTCCTTCTTGGGGCAACCAAGTTACTTGGTCTTTATCACAACCCTATTCTGCCCGCGATTGGTGGCCGGCCAAACAAAGCCTAACCGATAAAATAGATTCCTGTCGAATTTGGATTAGCACCTCAACCCAAAACAAAGCCGGTTCCAATGGACTTCTTGAGGCGATCACACCCGTTTCGAACAACCGACACCGATTTGAATGGCTGCATAAACACCCTATTGATTATTACTTGTTGTCGGTTTCGGTTTCTACCTACGTGGAATATGCCATAACGGCCTATCCGGTGAATTCTGCTCCCGTGTATATTTTGAATTACATTTACGACAACCCGGGAACCTTGCCCAATTTCCAGGCCGATATTGACGAGACGGTTCCTATGATGGAGGAGTTTTCTAAACTGTTTGGCCCCTATCCATTTGCCGACGAAAAATACGGACATTGCATGGCACCATTTAGCGGTGGAATGGAACATCAAACCATGACCACCCAAGGCTTTTTCAATCGAGACCTCACGGCACACGAATTGGGGCATCAATGGTTTGGCGACCATATAACCTGCTCGTATTGGCGAGAAATCTGGTTGAACGAAGGCTTTGCCTCCTATTCTGAATACCTGTATCGGGAGCAAGTTCAAAACGGAAACGCCCGCAGTTGGATGGATGCCACCCACACAAATGTAATGTCGTCAGCAGGGGGCAGCGTTTACGTTCCCGACACCACCGATGTCAACCGCATTTTTTCAGGCCGACTAACCTACGATAAGGGGGCCGCCATTTTGCATACCATGAGGTCCATTGCAAACAACGATTCGGTCTTTTTTTCTGGCTTGCGGCTTTACCTTCAAACCTATGGAGGCAGCACAGCAAGCGTGGCCCAGTTTAAGGCATTGATGGAAAATCATACGGGAGTTAATTTTAGTGATTTTTTTCAGGAATGGTATTATGGAGAGGGGTTTCCGACTTTTAGCGTTGAATATTTACACCTAAACGACACCCTTTGGCTATCGGTGAGTCAAACCACTTCGGTGCCGACTTCGGTTCCCTTTTTCAACGTTCCCCTTGAGCTAAGGGTTCAACGACCCAACGGCGATACGCTGGTTCGAATGAACCTTACCCAACCTATTTCGACCGCTATTGTGCCTTGTTCAGGCTCATTGACTGGATTGGTAATTGACCCAAACCAATGGCTTTTAAACCAAGATGGCAGCATAACCATGAACGGGAACCTGCACCTTACTCATGTTGGCAACAGCATACAACCTTACCCCAACCCTAGTTCAGAAAAGGTATGGCTAACGGGATTGGCCGGAAATACCCCGTTCAAAATAATAAACGTTGCTGGGCGCGAAGTAATGAGCGGTATTTGGAATCCTTCGGAAGGAAAGTCCATTGAAACCTTAAATCCCGGAGTTTATGCCCTTTGGCTTGAAGATATAGGCCGCCCTGTTCGGTTTATTAAGCAACATTAAAAATTAGGTTTTGGGCGTGAAATTAGGGTGTAAAATTGGGTTGATGTTGGCCTTAATGCCCATCAGCCATGCATGGAATCAACAATCGTTCAAAGGCCGAGTAAAAGACGGCACCTCTGGCAAACCCTTGGCATTTGCCTCGGTAGCCATAAAAAGTTTGGGTAATACCTCCAAAACCTTGGGCGGAGGAATTGCAGACAGTACTGGTAAATTTAATTTCCCTATGCCCGATGGGAGTCCTCTGCTTCTGCACATAAGCGCCGTAGGTTACACCACATTCAAAGACACGCTTTTTGAGGATTGGAAAACGAAAATAGGCCAAACTTTCATCCTAAATCCGAACGCTCAGGCCATTTCGGAATTTAACCTAACCGAAGACCGGCCCGAAATGGAACTGGGGGTTGACCGCAAGATTTTTAATGTTCAAAAAAACACCATAGCTGCGGGTGGATCGGCCATGGATGCCTTAAGGCAAGTCCCCTTGGTTCAGGTAGATGTTGACGGAGCCATTTCTGTTCGTGGCAGTGGAAGTTTGCTTGTGTACATCAACGGTAAGCCATCGGGATTGAATGCCGAAAACAGAAGCCAAATTTTAGAGCAGATTCCGGCGGCTTCGATTGTTCGATTTGAATTGATTACCTCGCCATCGGCCAAATACGACGCCGAAGGGGTTAGCATTTTGAACATCATAACCAAAGATGACCGCCCAGACGGAAGGTTTGGACAGCTAAGTGCCGGAGGCGGTTGGCCTGCCAACTCTAACCTCTCGGCAAGTTTTAACCTGAAAAAAGGGGCCTGGGTGCTGGTAAATTCGCTTTCTTTTCGAAGTTCAACGCGACCTATGAGTGGTTTTACCCGTAGAAACAGCTACTTGCCAGGCACACCATTTTTAAGGCAAAATCAAGATGTGAAAGGAGACCGAAGCGATATGAATGCCAGTTTATCGGGTTCGGTTGAATTTAGCCCCAACAAAAAAAACACGCTATCCTTGACCTATTTGGGAGGCCCACGGCAAGAAAGCCACCCAGAACATTTTCTAAACACCTTTTCAGATTCGTTATTTGCTCCAAATACCAGCTACCAAAGGCAAGTCAACAATACCGAACTAGGCTGGAATGGCGACATCAACCTGTCGTGGACAAAAAAAGGAAATGAAAATGGTTCTGAATGGAGTGCTTCCATTTCAAGCAGCCTAAATGGAGACATTGAAAAAGCAGATTTCGAACAAATGAATTTGGTTCCGGTTGTCGATACTGTTTTGAGCCGAAGCCAGAATGGAACGCTAAATGGAGTGCTTAGCGCTCAATTGGATAGAATACACATGCTGAAATGGAAACCACTCTCTAAAATTGAGTTCGGCATTAAATCAAATTTACGGCGCAGCGATTCCGATTTAAAAACCGACAGCCTTGGAGTTTCGGGTTGGTTTGCCGACACCCTAAGGACCGCTTCATTTCGATACGACGAATGGGTTGCCGCCACCTACGTTCAGGTTGCAGGAAAACTCCACAAAACCTTAGATTATCAGGCAGGTTTACGCGGCGAATACACCATGGCTCAGGGCTTTGTGTTAAAAAACATCCCTGCATTTGACAAACGCTACATTCAGTTTTTCCCAACCGCAAACCTAAAATGGAGTCCTAAAACTGGATTGGATTTCACCTTGGGCTATTCGCGCCGCATCGACCGCCCTGGCTTTTGGTCCCTTAACCCTTTTCCTGATTACCGCGACCCCTTTAACATTCGGCAGGGAAACCCCAATTTGAACCCAGAAATTACAGATGCCCTAGAACTCTCATTCAGTAAAATGCTGGGGCCCCATTTTTTGTATGCATCTGCCTATTATCGATACGTGGATGGCCCAATCCAACGCCTAATTTCTATCGACTCCAGCGGTATTGCCACAATGGAACAGGCGAATTTTGGATTTTCGCACAGCACAGGGCTGGAAATGGTGTACCGAGCCAGAATAAAAAAAGTGCTTTCAGGAACCTTTACCCTAAATGTTTTTCGCACCTATATGGCTGGAAATTCAAGTTTAGGGGCTTTGGATGCCGAAAACTTCAGTTTAAACCTTCGCTCCCAATGGACCTATAAAATGGGCAAAACATGGGAATGGCAAGCCAGTATTTTTTATCAAGCCCCACAGGTATTTCCTCAGGGTGAAATATCCTATTTCTTGTGGGTTGATGCCGGACTGCGAAAAGACTTTTTGGACGGGAAACTTTCTTTGGCTGTAAACGCTTCCGATATTTTTGATACCAGAAGATTTCTTTTTAAATCGAGGGACCTGTATTTCGATGGAGAAGTAATGCGGGACCCCATGACCTTGAGGTTTACAGCACAGCTGACTTGGAAATTTGGCAAACCATTCAAGGCCGAACAGCGAAACCGCCGCCGTGGAGAGGGTATGAGTGGGGGCGAAGACATGGGCCTTTAAATAAAAAGCCTTGCTCAATGCATCGACTCCCTGAAGTAAAATGCAACTGTTTTTTCTTTACCTTGGTGTTTATTCATAAACCCTGAACTCATTTTTAGGGGGTTAAAAGAAATTCATTTTATGAACATGGGCTTGCCCAATTTGCTTCCTTTTTTATGGTTAAATTAAGCTTAATTGCCCTGGCTGTTGCCCCTGGATTGGCCATTGGAATATTCATCTACTGGAAAGACAAATGGGAAAAAGAACCCCTGCATTGGCTTTTGTATGCCTTCCTTCTTGGTGTTCTTAGCGTAATTCCAACCCTCTTACTCTCTTTTTTAGCTCAGTTTCTGGGCTCAGAACCCGAATCAGATATGCTTTTTATTTCTTTAATTTCTTGCGTTTTGGGCATCGGATTGGTCGAAGAATTCTGCAAATTCATATTCGTTCGTTGGCTTATTTTTCCTAAAAAAATATTCAACGAACCCTTTGACGGAATAACCTATTGCGTGATGTCGGCCATGGGATTTGCCACCCTTGAAAACATCATGTACGTTACAGAACATGGAGTTGCCACTGGAATAATGCGCGCGTTCTTATCGGTTCCCGCCCATGCAACTTGGGGCATTCTGCTTGGTTTTGCTTTGGGAATCAAAAAAATGAACCCTTCTGTACCCATTTTAATTCCGACGCTCTTTTTGGCATCCCTACTTCACGGCCTATTCGATTTCTTTTTATTCCATGGCTGGGGCATTCTTACTCTGATTGGGGCCCTTGGAACCTTTGCACTCAGTATTTACCTATCTAAAAAAGCCATCAGGCTGCACCAAGATGCATCCCCATTTGGAATTCAACGAATGGACCATTGAGAATTGGTTAGTGTGCCAGGAAAGCACAATATGCGTGTATTCTTGCCTAAACTACCAAGTACCAAGACAGAAAACCCGCGTAGGGACAGGCTAACCACGAACCAATAGGTAGCCTCAACCACAAAAAAATCCTGCATTCTTGGGTTAATTATCGACGCTGAAGAATAGAGTTGGTTTTAAAGGTTTTCAAATTAAAAGTTGGTGGTTTGAAACAGAAAACCTATTTTTGCAGTCCAATTTTTGATAGCATACCGTATAAATCACCGTCATGTCTAAGAGAACGTTTCAACCCTCCATTCGCAAGAGAAGAAATAAACATGGTTTTCGGAAGCGTATGTCAACGGCCAATGGACGCCGTGTATTGGCAGCGCGTCGCCGTCGTGGCCGCAAACGCCTTACTATTTCTGACGAATTTTATCCTAAAAAATAGAATTTCCCGCACATCTATTCTAGCCCCTAGTTGGGGCTTTTTTTTTACCTTCATACTCAGTTATGGATACACAATCGAAGGAATTTTTAAGCCGATACCTAAACAACTATTCGCCAACCGGGCACGAAGCTCCTGGCCAGCAGATATGGCTAGACTACGTTAAACCGTACTCCGACACCTATTTTTCAGACCCCTATGGCTCTGTTGCAGCCGTTGTAAACCCCGAAGCCAAATACAAAGTTGTTATTGAGGCTCATGCCGATGAAATCGCATGGTTTGTCGCCAACATCTCTGAAAAAGGGTACATCACATTAAAACGAAATGGCGGAAGCGATGCCGTTATAGCGCCCAGCATGCGGGCCGTAATTCACACCAAAAAAGGCCTTATCCCTGCCATTTTCGGCTGGCCCGCCATCCATGTTCGCCCCCGCGACAAAGACGAACCCGCCCCAAGCATGAAAAGCATATTTTTGGATGTGGGCGCCAACAACCGCGATGAGGTTTTGGCCATGGGAGTTCACATTGGTTGTGTTGCCACATTTACCGACGGGCTTACCTGGCTTAATGGAGATAGATACATTACAGGACGCGCCCTTGACAATAGAATGGGTGGCTTTATGATCGCCGAAGTGCTGCGCCGCATTAAAGAAAAGAGCATTCAATTGCCCTTTGCCTTGTATGCAGTAAATGCCGTGCAAGAAGAAATTGGTCTGCGCGGAGCCGAAATGATTTCCCGGCGCATTAAACCCGATGTGGCTATTGTTACCGATGTAACCCACGACACCCAATCCCCCGGCTACAACAAAGAAGACGCCGATATTGCCTGTGGACGCGGGCCGGTTCTTTCCTATGGAGCTGCCGTTCATAACCTACTGCTTGACCGAATCATTAACACAGCTACAGAATCAGGAATTTCATTTCAACGCATTGTGGCCGAACGAAGCACCGGAACCGATACAGACTCTTTTGCCTACAGCGGCGAAGGTGTTCCTAGTGCGCTCATTTCCCTACCTCTAAAATACATGCACACTACAGTAGAAACCGTGGCAGCCGAAGATGTTGAACGAGTTATTGACTTGATTTACAATGTAATAGTAGGCTTAACGGGCAAAGAAGATTACCGCTACGTTCGTTAACAACCTCCCTTACCATTTTCTTTATTAAGTTTGACTAAGCTAAACCACCTTTATGGATTATTTTAAGGAGTCCCTGACCCTGCATGAATCGCTACGTGGAAAGATTGGAATTCAGGCCAAAATGGACATTGATTCGCGCGATGGATTGAGTTTATTGTATTCCCCAGGAGTTGCAGAACCGTGCAAAAGAATTCATGCCAACCCCGCCGACGTTTGGAAATATACCATTAAAAGCAACATGGTGGCTGTGGTTACCGACGGAACCGCCGTTTTAGGCCTTGGCAACATTGGAGCATCTGCCGCTCTTCCCGTTATGGAAGGAAAAGCCATGCTCTTTAAAAAATTCGGAGATGTCGACGCCTTCCCTATTTGCCTTGACACCCAAGATACCGAAGAAGTCATTGAAACCATTCGCAGAATAGCTCCTGTGTTTGGCGGGATTAACCTTGAAGACATTTCGGCCCCCAGATGCTTTGAAATCGAAGACCGCCTTCAAGATTTGGGTATTCCCGTTTTCCACGACGACCAACACGGAACAGCCGTTGTTGTTTTGGCCGGTATGATCAATGCTTGTAAGCTCTTGAACAAAAATATCCAAGACCTTAAAATTGTGATCAATGGAGCCGGTGCTGCTGGGGTTGCCATCGCAAAACTTCTGGATAGTGCAACCCGAGGCGAAGACCTTCAAGGTATTGCCGTAAAAGAGGTTATTCTTTGCGACACCAAGGGTGTAGTTCACGCAGGAAGAACCGATTTGAACGATACCAAACGAAGCCTGCTAAGCTGGACAAACCCCAACAATGTTTCTGGAAGTCTGCACGACGTCCTTAAGGGTGCCGATGTATTCATTGGTGTAAGCCAAGAGAATTTACTTAATGCCAACGATATTGCGACCATGGCTAAAGATGCCATCATTTTTGCTTTGGCCAATCCCGTTCCCGAAATCATGCCCGAAGAAGCCTACAAAGGGGGGGCCGCTGTGGTAGGAACCGGAAGAAGCGACCTGCCCAACCAAATCAATAACGTTTTGGCTTTCCCAGGTATTTTCAGGGGTGCCCTAGACGGACACGCACGCAGAATAACCACACGAATGAAAATTGCTGCAGCTTTGGCTATTGCCAACGCCGTAGAAAACATTGACCGAAACAACATAGTTCCCGAAACCCTAGACATGTCTGTGGGCCCCAAGGTCGCTAAAGCTGTGTTTGAGGCCATAAAACCCGAAGACCGATTGTAAAATTTAAACCTACCCTATCCATGGAACGTTTTCGTCACCTAATCCCACATGCGGTTTCCCTTGCCGCCTTGCTCCTCATTGCAATAATTATCGGAAAGGCTGAGTTGTTCGATGGAATGGAATTGAGAGCCCACGACGACGATATGTGGCGCGGCGCAGCCATGCAAGCCATTGACTTTAAAAACGAACATGGGCGACCTGCTCTTTGGACCAACCGTATGTTCAGCGGTATGCCCAACTATTTGATTTACTTTACCCCGGTAGGCAATTTTATCGCGCCTACCGTCAACAAATTGGTTGGTTTAGGCATGACCCGCGTCGCCATGTACCTTTGGTCAGCCATGGCTGGTTTTTATTTGATGATGATCGCCTTTAAAAACCGCCCTGAAGCCTCTGTCCTTTCCGCCATTGCTTTTGGCCTCACCTCCTATGTCGCTGTGGTATTGGCCGCTGGCCACTTCGGCAAAGTTCAAACCATTGGCTATTTGCCTTGGGCTATCGCAGGTATGGGTTGGATGGCTCAAAAAAAATACCTGGAAGGCGCTGCCATGACGGGCATTATGATGAGCTGCGCTATCCTTGCAGGACACTATCAAATGATTTACTATTACTTGGTTTTCTTTGTGGCTATCTGGCTCATTCAACATGCTTTTGCCAGCATCAAAGCAAGACAATTCAAACATTTAGCCATAGCAGGCAGCCTTCTCTCTTTGGCTATGGGCGGAGCTTTGATTGCTAATTTAAATCAAATCATGCCTGTTTTGGAGTACCAAAAATACAGCACACGCGCCCCTTCTGAACTCAGCGCTGAAACCAAAGCCATCGACCCAAATGAAGAAACAGGCGGGCTGCAACGCAGTTACATCACAGGCTATAGCTTCGCTAAAGGAGACTTTTTTGCCCTGATGATTCCCAACTACAAAGGCCCCAAAAACGGTTTGCTCTTGTTGAATGAAACCGCCGAGAAATCCATTGGCGCCAAAGGACTTGAACCCATCCGAAATTTCCAAATTCAAGCCCAACAGCAAGGATTATACGTGTATATTGACCAATATTGGGGATACCAAGATGCCGCGGGAGGTGTTATTTATGCCGGTGTTTTAATCATCGTTTTGAGTTTGTTCGGATTGTTCTTCGTTCGGTCAGGTTTAAAATGGGTCATCCTTATCGGTTTGTTGCTCACAATGTGGCTGGCATTAGGAAAAAATGCCCCCTGGCTTACAAATCTGTTTATTGACTACTTCCCAGGTTACAACAAATTCAGGGCAGTAAACTCCATTATGGTTATCCCCCAATTCTTACTCCCCTTGCTTTTTGGTTTAACCCTACATGAATTGTTTGAATCTCCATCCAGATTAAAAGAACCCTTTAAATTGGGCAACAAGGAATTCAATATCAGCTACGAAAAAGTCGGACAGGGCATTTTTATTGCCGCCTTTGCCTTTATGGCACTAAGCTACATTGCTCCGTCTTTATTCCAAAACATCGTTCGCGCCGAAGACGCCGATCAAATTTCTAGATTGACTGGAGATGGCGCTGGCCAAATTATTGACACCATGGAAAAAGGTAGGGTGGCTATCCTCAGGGCCGATTTGGGACGAAGCATTTTGTTTCTCCTCATAGGTGCAGGTCTGCTCTGGGCATTGTTGAAACAAAAATTAACCCTAACACAAGCAACAGTAGGCCTTGGCCTTGCTATAGCGATTGATTTGGGCGGAGTCGGTTCTAGATACTTAGATGAGTCTGTTTACCAACCCGCTCAACCCAAAGAACAAGCCCAACCTAAAACAGCGGCCGATCTGGTTATTTTGAACGACGGTGACCCAAGCATTCGGGTCCTCAATATATCGGCCTCCCCATTCAACGACGCTACTACTTCCTTTTTCCATCAATCCATAGGCGGTTACCATGGCGCCAAAATGAAAAGATATCAGGAATTTATTGAAAATCGAATCGATGGTGATTTAAGGCAGATGCAAATTGGATTGCAGGGAGCTAAAACCATTTTCGATGCCCGAAATGCATTTGTTGCTTGTGCTGGTCTAAATATGCTCAACACCAAATACATTATTGTTGACCCCAAAGGATCGCCCATTGAAAATCCATACCACTATGGCGCTGCATGGTTTCCTAAAAACATTGAATTTGTTGCCGGCCCCGACAAAGAAATTCAGGCCGTGAAAAACGCCTACAACCTCAAAGATGTGGTGTTTGTTGACCAAAAATTCAAACCCTCGGTAAAAGCATGGAAAGGTGATTTTGACTCAACCGCTACGGTCCAGCTCGAAGTATATACCCCCGAAGAAATTGTGTATACCGTCAAATCTAAAGTGTACCAACCTTTGGTTTTCAGCGAATTGTATTACGATAAAGGCTGGAAGGTTGAAATGGATGGATTGCCCATTGCTAGTTACAGAGCCAATTACCTGCTTAGGGCTATTGAAGCAGCCCCAGGAACCCACACCATACGTTGGTATTTTAAACCCGATGTAGTTGAAACCTCATCTAAATACAGCTACGCCGGATCCGCTATTCTTGCTCTCCTTCTTTTGGGTGCATTGGGTCGTTGGTTTATGGAATCACGCAAGGCCAAGGCTTAACTCTTTTCGCCCTGCAGCTTTATCGATGTTCCTTTTTAATCCCATAATGCTACGGTGGTGGTGCTCTATTAGGTAGCTCTCAATAAGGTGCCCTTGGCTTGTTAAGCCAAAATCCCTCCCCTTTAAAACCGAGCCTACCTAGACACTCCCTCAATTACCCTACATGACCTCGGCCGAATCCCAGAAATACCCTTCACTGCCGAACCCCTCCCTAAAAAAGGTAAACAGCCCTTTAGGCTATTTACCCCAATTAGATGGTTTAAGGGTTCTTGCTGTCGGAATGGTTATGGTTGGACATTGGGTTCAATGGAAATGGACCCATCCTGCCTTAGTGGCCCTGCCCTTGATTCACGGGGTTACCTTGTTTTTCGTTTTGAGCGGATTCCTTATCACACGAATTCTCCTGAACGAAAATCAGATTAGGCAGCAAACAAACAAAGGCGCAAGGCCTTTCATGGTCCGCTTTTACCTTAGAAGAATCCTGCGAATTTTTCCGTTATACTATGGAATTATCTTCTTCCTTTTTGCCATAAATCACCCCATGGCAAAAGAATTATTCCCTTGGTTGTTAACCTATTCAACCAATATTTATCAATCCATCCACAATGTGTATGTCGGCGATTTCAACCACTTTTGGTCCCTAGGAGTCGAAGAACAATTTTATCTTTTTTGGCCTTGGCTTTTTCTCATCTTCCCTAAGTCCAAAAGGCTTTTGTTTGCGATGATAGGAATTGCCATCTTGGGAATTTTGCTGCGCATATTCTTGGCGGTTTACGTGGGTAAATGGATGGCAACCTCTTATTTCACCCTGGCTTGCATGCCTATGCTGGCTTTGGGCGGAATTCTTGCATGGATTCAACGCTACTCCCCGTCCCTTTTATCCAAAATCAACCACCCTATTGGCTTGCCGTTGGTCTTTTTATTTTATTTAATGGGTCTATTTGCTTACAATAGGTGGGGCTGGATTTGGTACAAAGAAATGGTGGACGAATACTTTTTTGCCATCCTTGCCTTTTTTATCATTGCAAAAGCTTCTGAAAATGGATTTTCAGGGTGGATTGGACAACTGTTAAATAAACGCTGGATTCAATACACGGGTCAAATTTCGTACGGCTTGTACGTTTTTCATTTCTTTGTTCCCTCTTTTTGCACGGCGATTTTCTCCCGTTTAGGGTTCAAATTACCCGAATTTGCCATGCCGATTGTTTTCTTCCTCCTCACCTTTGGCTTGGCCCATTTTTCATGGATTTTTATGGAACGCCCAATCAACCGCTGGAAACAAAAATTACCCTATTTAAATTCCTGAAAATAGAGGCAACATCGGTTCCATTTCTTTGACCATTATTTTTTTGAAGAACAGAACTTGAGCCTATTTTTTTTGGGCGGCTTACGGGCTTTCGCGGGTAGTACGCACCGCTAGGGTTTGGGGGCAGCTGGCTTGCGGGGGCTCCTAAAGTCGCCTCCGCGCCTAGCGCCCCCATACCCCTACCGGTTTGCGCGCTACCCTGCTCTATCCCTGCCGCAATCCAATTCCCTTCAGGTTCTTAATTGTATTTTATCTCTCGGTTCAACCCCATGCATCATTTCAACCTAATTAGAAAAAAATCCCTCTCTTTGGCTACCTTCGTACCCAAAGTTGTACTTATGAACCCGCAACCTCCATTCTCTAACTCTTCACCGGGAGTATTCCAATTTTTAATGGCCCATTGGAAAAAACTGCTCATCATTTCTTTCATTAGTGGGCTCCTTGCCTTCGGTTTCTCCTTTTTAATAAAACCGAAGTACAAGGGAACCGCCGTTTTTTATCCGGCCGTAACCCAGTCAATTTCTAATCTGGTAAGCACAGGCCGTGGCACCGATAAGGACTTTCTGGACTATGGGGAAGAAGAAGAAGCCGAACGGGTTATCCAAATTTTGCAAGCCAACGAAATTCGGGAGTACATCATTGCAAACTATGACTTATGGAAGCATTACGACATTGACCCAAAAGCCGCAAAGGCACGCACCAAAATGATGCGTAAATACAAAGAAAATGTAAGCTTTCGACGCACCGAATTTAATTCGGTAGAAATTTCGGTTTTAGACACCGACCCAAAACGGGCGGCTGGAATGGCCAACGATTTGGTCCACAAACTCGATACCCTAAAAAACAGAATCCAACAAGAAAGAGCCCAACAGGGCCTACTGGTTGTAGAAGCCAAATACTCCGAATTAGAAAAGCGAATTGATTTGCTTTCCGATTCCTTGGGCATCATCAGAAACAAAGGAATCAACGATTATGAATCGCAGGCCGAAGTTGTAAACAAAGAATTTGCGGCAGCAGTAGCCAGCGGAAATCAACGCGCAATTACCGCCCTTCAACAAAAATTAGACACCCTTTCAAAATACGGCTCAGCCTATTTGTCTTTGTCTTCAGAATTGGATTTACTCACTGAGCAAAAGGTTCTTCTTGAACGAAAAAGAGAAGAAATAAAAACCGATGCTGAAAGCTTTGTTCCCCAAATTATGCCCATCGATTTTGCTTACGAAGCCGATTCCAAAACCTACCCCAAACGCCTGCTTATTGCCTTAGGTGCTTCATTGTCAGGCTTGATTTTAGGAGTCCTGTACTTTTTGGCCCTACCTTTCCTTCAAGCCAGCCGCCAAGCAAAGGGCTAAAAAAATGGAAAAACGCTGGATTCAGATTCCAAACTGGCTTTGGTTTGCCCTAGGCTTGGCAGCAATACAGGCTGCATGCGTTGCCTCTGAATTTTTTTGGTTCATGGCCCTGCCCTTAATCTTGGTTTTGATCATCTGGCTCTTCACCTCTCTAGATAAATTCTTCCTATTCACTGTTTTCATTACCCCTTTGTCATTGGAAGTCAAAGAAATGGATTTGGGAATGGCTATTAGTCTCCCCGCCGAGGGTCTTATTCTTCTTTTAACTCTACTTTTTTACGCTAAATGGTGGTTGGAACGCAGCGTAAGTAAAGAATTCTGGCGGCACCCAGCCACAGTGGTCGTTCTAACACATTTGGCTTGGATGCTCGTTGCATCTTTGTTTAGCACCCTACCATTGGCCTCTTTCAAAGTTTTGGCAACCCGCATTTGGTTTATTACTGCTTTTTATTTTATCGGTGTTCAACTGTTTAAGCAGCAAAAACAAATGCTTCGCTTTTTTGGGGCCTATCTTCTGCCCTTATGCGGAGTGGTTGTTTACACCTTAATTCGCCATTCTCAATTTGGATTTGCCAAGCAACCCGCCCATTGGGTTATGACGCCTTTTTACAATGACCATACGCATTACGGCGCCATTTTAGCTATGTTTTTACCCTTTTCATTTGCCGTTCTATTTCGAAAAAAAATGAACGAATTTTTACGCCTAGCCATGTTCCTGATTTTTGGAATCATGGTTCTGGGGTTCGTTCTTTCTATTTCAAGGGCAGCTTGGCTTAGCATTATTTTGGCCTTAGGTATGTTTGCTGTCATTCGCCTTCGAATACCCTTTAAGTTGATCTTAGGTACCATTCTCAGTATTGGCATTGCCCTTTTTAGCTTCCAAACTGAATTGATGATGGCCTTAGAAAAAAACAAACAAGAAAGCAGCGGAGATTTAGTTAAGCATTTTAAATCGGCATCAAACATTAGCAGCGATGCCAGCAACGTTGAACGAATTCTACGCTGGAAATGCGCTTTCAGAATGTTTGAAGAAAAACCGGTTTTCGGATTTGGACCAGGCACCTATGCTCAAAAGTATGCCCCCTACCAGCGTAGTACCGAGTTAACGGTAATTAGCACAAATTTTGGTAGCCTAGGTACTGCACATTCCGAGTACTTTTTGGCCCTTTCTGAACAAGGTTTTTTGGGAGCCCTAAGCTTTATCGCTCTGGCTATTGTTTTTATTTCAACAGGAATTAGGGTTGTACAAAGACCTGAATTGGAAAGAGATGAACTAATTTTAAGCTATGCCGCATTGCTTGGTTTGTCAACCTACTTTATACATGCCGTTCTAAATAATTTCTTAGACAGCGATGAGGCTTCCGTTCCATTTTGGGCCATGGGCGCCATTTTGGTTGCAATGGATTTGCGATTTAAACCCGCCCAAATTCAAGCCAAGATTATGAATTCATGAGCTCCCAGCCAAACCACTCCGCAAAAAATGCCGTGCTTTTTGGCCTGTTAAGCAATTTGATTTTGGTTGCCTTTAAGGCTGCTGTTGGAATTTTGGGGAACTCTTTTGCTTTAATTGCCGATGCGTTAGAATCGGCTACCGATTCCCTAAGCTCCTTGCTGCTCTGGTTCGGTTTAAAATACGCTCAAAGGCCTCCCGACGAAAACCACCCATACGGCCACGGACGTTTTGAAGGCTTGCTGACTTTTGTTGTGGTTTTTTTTCTACTTGGATCTGCAACAGGAATAGGTATTCAAGCCTATACCAACCTTCAGAAAACCCAATCTTTACCCGCTCCATTTACCTTAATTGCCTTGCTAAGCATTGTGGCCTGGAAAGAAGCCTCTTTTCGATACATCCGCGCAAAGGCAAAACGAATCCACAGCTCCGTTCTTGAAGCAGAGGCCTGGCACCATAGAGCCGATGCCGTTAGTTCCATTTTTGCTTTGCTCGGTATCGGCCTTGCCTATATTTTGGGACCCAAATTCGCTTGGCTCGATGAAGCGGCTGCCATTATTTCTGCCCTAGTACTGATGTTTAATGCCTATCGAATTTTCAAAAAGGCATTTAGCGAGTTTATGGACGAGGATATGTACCAACCTATGGCCAAAGAAATTTTAAAAATCGGACAGGAACTCCCTTTTATTGAAGGAATTCCCACTTGTAGAATTCGGAAACTAGGCGCTCGGTATTTTGTCGATTTGCATGTTTGGGTCGACCCTGAAATTTCGGTGGCCCTCGGACATACCTATGCTCACGCCCTGAAAGACAAAATAAAAGGTCAAATGCCCTTAATTGAAGATGTTCTAATTCACGTCGAACCCGTTGAAAAACTTCCACATGCTCCCCTGCCTTCGTTTTAGTTTTGCTTTTCTTTTGATCCTAGGCTGCACACAAAAAAGTCAACAGGAATTTACTACCTACCAAGGATATGCCCAAGGTACAACTTTCTATATTGAAGTTAATGGAAACAACGATTATGCCGCATCGATTGATTCTATTTTAAAAAGCATCGACCATGAATTGTCCCTATGGGACAGCTCATCGTGGATTTCAAAATGGAACGCGGGCAATTACCATCTACCCCTAGGCCCCCATGCTCATTATTGCTGGCAATTATCTCAGCACTTTTTTTGGCAGTCAAATGGGTACTTTGATCCCAGCCTTGGACCTCTTATTCAGTTTTGGGGATTTGGCAATGCAAAAAACACGTTCCCACACAGCATAGATACCCTAGCTTTAAATCACATAAAAAATTTGATCGGATTAGATAGGATCCTTCAATTCGATAGCATTAGCCAGAAATTGACTCCCAAATTCCCCGGTGCTAAACTCGACTTTAATGCCATTGCCCAGGGTTATTCCGTTGATGTTCTGGCAGATTTTTTTGAAAATCACGGCCACCATAATTACATGATTGAAATTGGAGGAGAGGTCCGGTGCAAAGGCAAAAGCCCACAAAACCTACCCTGGAAAATTGGCATCGACAAACCCCTTTCAAAAAATGAAAACAGAGCCCTTCAAGCTATCTTAAAAGTTGAGGGAGGCCTAGCAACCTCCGGAAGCTACCGCAAATTTTATGAAAGAAATGGCAAAAAATACGCCCACGTCATTGACCCAAAATCCGGTTATCCCGTTAGCCACCAATTGGTGAGCGTAAGCGTTTTAGCAAAAACTGCAGCCCAAGCCGATGCCATGGCAACCGCTCTGCTCGCTATGGGCACCATGCCTGCTATTGCATTTTCACAAGAACACCCTGACCTTGGAATTTTCTTAATTTATGAGGAAGCCGGAACTTGGCAAACCTTTGTTTCCGACAAAATGAAGAACTGCTTGGCCGAAAAGCTTGATAATTGAAAAAAAAGGATGAATGCTGAATGACACCGATGATGTATATTTGCCAAAATGAAAATTGAAATCATGCCCTATTATTTCACCTCTGAATCTGTGAGCGAAGGCCATCCCGATAAAGTAGCCGACCAAATTTCCGATGCAATCATTGACCATTTCCTCGCTTTAGACCCCCATTCAAAAGTAGCCTGTGAAACCTTGGTTACTACTGGTCAAGTAGTTTTGGCGGGCGAAGTGCATTCCTCCGCCTATCTAGATGTTCAAGAAATTGCCCGTGGTGTAATTGCCAAAATCGGCTACACCAAAAGCGAATATATGTTTGAGGCACACTCTTGCGGCGTCCTTTCAGCCATCCATGAGCAATCTGGTGATATTAGACAAGGGGTTGACCGCGGTAACCCTGAAGACCAAGGCGCCGGCGACCAAGGTATGATGTTCGGCTATGCCACCAACGAAACGGCCAACTACATGCCCCTCGCTTTGGATATGTCCCATGCCCTTTTAAAGGTTTTGGCCGAATTGCGCCGTATGGAAAACAGCCCCATGCCCTATCTTAGACCCGATTCAAAATCGCAAGTTACCCTAGAATACGGCGACGACAATAAACCCAAACGAATTCAGGCTATCGTTATTTCAACTCAACACGACGATTTTGACCCCGACGAAAAGGTTATGTTGGCCAAAATCAAACAAGATGTCCTAGACCACGTCATGCCGAGAGTCAAAACGCTATACAGCCAATACGCCAGCTTCTTTGACGAAAATATTGTTTACCATATCAATCCCACAGGAAAATTCGTTATCGGCGGTCCCCATGGAGATACCGGCCTGACTGGACGTAAAATCATCGTGGATACCTACGGTGGAAAAGGTGCTCACGGGGGTGGAGCATTCTCAGGGAAAGACCCCAGTAAGGTTGACCGATCTGCAGCCTATGCAGCCCGATACTTGGCAAAAAATTTGGTCGCTGCTGGTATTTGCGACGAGGTCTTGGTGCAGGTAGCTTACGCCATCGGAGTAAAACAACCCATGAATCTTTACGTCAATACCTACGGAACCTCTAAAGTTAAGGTATCCGATAGCCAAATTGCGGAACGCCTACTGGCTATTTTTGACATGACTCCCTATACCATTGAAACCAAATTGAAACTTCGAAACCCAATTTATCAGGAAACCGCAGCCTATGGCCACATGGGAAGGCAACCTGAAACCATCACCAAATCTTTCCCTGTTCCCAATTCAAATCCTATCGTAAAACAGGTGGAATTATTTACCTGGGAAAAACTCGATTTGGTCGATTCTATCCGCGCCGCTATCCAGTAAATCTTAATCGTTTAAACAATTATTGGGGTGAGAGTGTTGTAGTTTAAACGGTTTTATTGTGGGCAAATATAGCATAAAGGACATAGAAAGAATAACGGGAATTAAAGCCCATACTATTCGTATTTGGGAGCAGAGGTACCAATTTATTGAACCCCATCGCACCGAAACAAACATCCGATATTACAACGATCAACATTTGAAAACACTGCTCAACATCAGTGTTCTCATTAAAAATGGCCGTCGAATCTCCCAAATTTCAAAACTGAGCACCCCAGAAATTCGCAATGAACTAGAACGCCTGGCACATCAAACCTCTTCAGAAGGAGATTTCTTCGATGTTCAAATCGATGCTCTCGTCGTAGCTATGTTAGACCTTGACGAAATCCATTTTGAAAAAGTGATTGCCAGCGGTGCTATCCGATACGGTTTTGAAAACGTGATGATTCGGCTAATTGTGCCTTTCCTCCAAAAGGTTGGAATGTTGTGGAGTACCGGTGAAATCAATGTGGCCCAAGAACATTTTATAACCAATTTGATACGCCGAAAATTAATCGTAGCCATCGATGCCCATATTGGTAAAACAAACAAAAACACCCGTTTTATCTTGTTTTTACCCGATGGTGAATTGCATGAAATTGGCCTGTTGTTTGCCAAGTACATTATTCGGCTCCGCGGGTTTCCCATTCTTTACTTGGGACAATCCGTTCCTCTACCCGATTTAATTGCTGTTTCTAAAGATTACAATCCCCATAAATTCTTAACCTATTTTACCTTGGGGCAGGGAGTCAAAAAAACCAAAACCTACATTAAACAAATGCAAGACGCATTTCCAAATACCACCCTTTGTATTTGCGGCCCATTGGCTTTGGAGATAAAAAATGACCTGAATCCAGAAACGTTGCATTTACCTTCCATAGAAAGCCTAACCGAGCTCCTCGAAACGCTTTCCTGAACCTCAACTTCTTATCTCATTTCCCTTCCCAAGCATAGGCAATTTCGCCTTTGTTTAACGATTTTTGTTTTTTGTTAAACACTTTTTGTTTAACTTTGAAGCACAAAAGTTAAACATGGAAGCAAAAACCTCTTTTGATTTTCAACTTCTCGGCCTTAAGCAACCTTTGTACTTTTTTGCCTTAAGCCTGACCAAAAATGAAGCAGACGCTGAAGACCTTCTTCAGGAAACCTTTTTAAAGGCTTTATTGTATAAAAATAGATACCTAGAAAATACAAACTTGAAAGGGTGGCTATGCACCATCATGAAGAATATTTTCATCAATGAATACCGAAGAAAAAGCAGAAATCAAACCGTTTCAGACGAAAGCCCTGAGGGAAAAGGCTTAGTAAAACTCGAATCTCCAAAAGGTTCCTACCCAGAAACCATGTACCAAGTCCAAGAAATTACTGCGGCCGTCGAACGCTTGGACGATGAGTATAAAGTGCCCCTTAACCTTTATTTCGAAGGTTTTAAATACAAAGAAATTGCAGATATTATGCAGCTTCCTCTGGGCACCATTAAAAGCCGTATTTTCCTCGCCCGCAAACAACTCCAAGCCCCCTTGGGTGAATTGCGCTCATCAACCTCCATTCCCGAAAAAGATTGTTGAATTTTATGTCAAAATAATTCAACAAAAATTTGGATTCTGTTTAACTTATACTACTTTTACTTTAAACAATTGCACTATGGCTTCTACAAACTCCTTTTCATCAGACGTGGTAGCCTACCGCGAACAACTTCGCTACTACGCTCTCAGCCTTACCTCCAATGTTGAAGAAGCCAATGATTTGGTTCAAGAAACCATGTTAAAAGCGTTCATGCACCAAAATCGTTTTCAGCCCGACACCAACCTCAAAGCATGGCTTTACACCATCCTTCGAAACATATTTATTAACAACTACCGGCGTTCAATTAAATTTAGAAGCATTGTTGACCTTGGCACGGATGTGGGTCAAGCCGAATTGCCCCAATCCTCTAAAGATTCTTTCAATCCAGAGTCGGCTTACCGATACAATGAAATTTATTCCGAAATGAATGCCCTTAGCGAAGATTTCAGAGTTCCCCTGAAAATGTATTTTGAAGGTTTTAAGTACAAAGAAATTGCGGATGAACTCAACCTTCCTATCGGTACAATTAAAAGCAGGATCTTCCTTGCTCGCAAACAAGTTGCCATTTCACTAGCTGATCCTCAAGCAATTGCCTAAAAATTAGTCCAAATTTGAATAAAAGGGAAAAGAAATTTTCCCTTTTTTTATTTCTTAATTCCGCCGACCTCGTTTCTTTTTTAAAAATGTGGCTGCCCGGTAAGATCGGTCGTACGGATTGCAACCGGGATTTCGGGCGGGAGCGTTTACCAAGGGAAATACCCACCTCAATCCAAAGTGAAAATTACTCCCCATAACATATCCCTTGGCCAGGTTACTTAGCAAGTCGCCTGTGCCAATTACCAATGGACCCGCTCTAAGCGAAATCCCCCAATTGAAAAGCCCCATCTCATCAATCCCAAAAGGCATATAGGCTCCAAACCATTTTATTTCCCACCTAGGGGTTACAATAAATTGAGTGAGCTGGGCATTTTTAAATCGGCTAGCCCGACCTCCAAACAAACCCACCTGTAAGCCTGCATGAAGCCCCACATTATGGATAAATTTCAGATCCCCAAAAAACCGTAGTGTCGTTGGCAACAGCATAGAAAAACTACTGTCGTTTGAATTTATTCCTTGGTAATTGGTTTCCAAATACGTTCCTAAACCAGAGGCAGAGCCTATGTTATTAAATTCGTCAAGGGGAATGCTATCCCGATCAATATAGAAAATAGCACTCTGTGGATCTGTGGAATACGACAACACCCCAATATCGGAAACACTAAATCCAAACCGGGCCGTGTATGGAGTTTCATCTTCCGATAGCAACCCCTTTTTCCTTACATAATTCCGTTGAGACACCAAACCTTTCTTTTGATAATTTCCAGGATGAATTTCAAAAATCACCCCTAAATCCAACCCAAACGACGGCCCGCCCTCAAAACGAAAACCTGGAGATTGATTTGCGACCCCCTGCGACATATACAATTCACCATCAAACCTTCGAATATCAATGGTGTCCATATTTTGAACAGAATGGGTAAAACCAGTACCTTGAAATTCAGCCGCTGAAATACCCTGAAGCAATTTCCCAGTTATTCCCGCCTTTACCACCAAACCTTCGTCGTTGTAAAGGGTGCGGGCATACGATAAGGCATATTCAGCATAAGCATGAGCATCAATGCGTATGTAAACATTGTCCTGATTGTAATTCCAATATGGAGGATAATCCAACCCTTCTATGGCCAATCTTGCAAGCCGCCTGTCTATATGATCCGCATTCATAAAAACCCGTAAAGCAGGGGCAAAACCTAGGGCATCTCTAGGACTAAACTGCCACAATACAGACGGGGCCTGTAAATGTACATTGACAAAGGCAGTATAAAACTGGGCATGATCGCTAAAACGAAGGTACTGTCGGTTAAAATCAGGATCAGAACCTGTCCGCGTTGGCTCAAATATTACCTGGTTATCTAAACCCACAAAATCATTTTGAATTTGAATATGCCCCGCCAATAAACTTACATCAAGTTTATAGTTGTTCCCTGCCAAAAAGGCCGGATTGTAGTTAACCGCATGAATGCCAGCATAATTTGAACTATGGTAACCAGTCCAATCTTGAGCAATCAAGCCTATCCAGCCTATCCAAAATGCCAAAAATAGCAGAGGATGCCCTCTAAAAATTGGGGCGTTCACCATTTTTTTTTAATCTTCAACAAACGGCTGCATGAAGTTGTTCGTGTCGTCACCCAATATTCGAACCAAACCTCCTCCATTTGAACGAATGGCATACAACGAATACACATTAAATTCTCCACGTTGAAACACGATGGTCTGATCGTCGGGAGTCCAAAACGGATGATAATTGGCTCGGCCATCTCTAAGCAACTGTACATTTTCCGTTCCATTGGTCCAAACCGAGTGAACATTTGTTTTTATGCTTGGGTTTATTTGATCTTCTACAAACGAAAATACAATCCGTTGTCCATTCGAGGTCTGCATTGGGGTTGAGTTTAAAACATCATCATCGGTCAGCCGAACCTCATCAACCAATTGCCAAACACTGGTATCAATCTTCGCCGTATGCACCTCTAAACTCCACCGAATATTGTAGGTGAATGGCCCAAGGGTTCCGTCAGGCCATGCCGAATACACTATTCCAAAAGGAGTAGATTTGCTAAAAGAAGGATCATAGTACATCCGCCCCCAGGGGGTTATCCGTTTTGGATTGTCTCCCAAACTGTCGCAAACAAAAAGATGCCAACGCTCATCCCCTACCAAAGAATCCATCACCTCGGCCGCTAAAATTATCCATCGACCATCGGGAGAATAGTTCGCCGATGTCATACCGAACCATCCATAAGTGGTAGGGTCTATAAGCAGTTCGCCCTGAGAACCATCCTTTTTAAAACGCCAGAGGGTGCTCGTACTCAATCCATTCATCAATGGCCCCCGAAAGCAAATCATCCGATCTCCATTGGGTTGGCATCGAGGCCACCAAAAATGATAATCAGGCTCAAAGGTAATACGCACCAAGGAATCAGGTGTCCAGCGATAAATCTGATGCTTACCATCCATGTCGCTGGTCAAATAAATTGATTTACCCTGAAAATAAGTATCAACAGGAATCGGATCGCCCCCCGAGCATGAGTAAAGCCCAGCAATAACAGAGGCAAAAAGAAAAAATGATGCTCTCATTTAGGTTGATTATATGCAAAGATAGTTAGCCATTTTGATTTATGTATCCCCTTGTTTATTTGACCCATTCTTTGCCATGGGTAAAAACCCGGTAGGCTAAACCGCCTCCAAATCGATAAGGAATCATAGATAGTGATTTCAATTTAGGCAAAATTATAAATGAGGCCACTTTCCCGGGCCAAATGCTGCCATACTTGCCTCCTAGTTCCATAGCATGGGCTCCATTCAAGGTGAGTGCAGCCAGGGCTTCAACAGGTTCAAATTTCATAAAAATACTAGCCAAAGACCATACAAACCAAGGATTCCCACTCGGGGAACTTCCAGGATTAAAGTCCGTAGCTAAAACAACCGGCAGATTTTCATCCAGCAACCTTCGCCCATTTGGGTAGGGCATTTTTAGAAAAAAAGCGGTACTTGGAAGCAGGGTTGGCTGAGTATTGCCCTGCTTCAACAACCGTATTTCATCTTCACCCAAATGCTCTAAATGATCGACGCTTAATGCATTGTATTTTAACCCTGCCTGAACCCCACCTGTCAACCCCAATTCATTGGCATGAATTTTACCCCGCATTCCAAAACCAGAAGCCGCTTCAAGCATCAATTCGGTTTCTTGCTGAGTAAAAAAACCTTGTTCGCAAAATACATCAAAGTAATCAGCCAAACCCTCAGAAGCAGCCATCGGGATTAGTTCTTTTACCACCATTTCTATATATGCCTTTCGATTTTCTTTGTATTCAATTGGCAAGGCATGGGCCCCCAACAGGGTTGCCTTTATTGGTATCGGCGACCAGCTTTTCAGTTCTGCAATGGCACGCAGCATTTTAAGTTCAGATTCGACATTCAATCCATACCCACTTTTGATTTCAATGGCAGAAGTTCCATAGCCAATACACTCAAGAACCCTGCTCTTGGCTTTTTCTACCAAATCAGCATGGCTACTGTATCTTACCTTTTTTGCCGAATTTAAAATCCCACCACCTTGTTCGGCAATTTCGGAGTAACTCATTCCTCGAATTTTTTGCAAAAACTCCTCTGGTCTCCAATCTGCAAAAACAATATGGGTATGGCTATCGCAAAATCCTGGAATAACCAAACCTCCTTCGCAATCCACCTTATGAATGGGCAGGTTCAAGTCCTCTGTAAAATCCCCCTGCCCAACCTCTACAATATGTTCTCCTCGTACTCGAAACCACGCATTTTCCATTGGGACTAGACCTTTCATTTCTGCGCCCCCCATGGCTCGGTCGCCCGGATTTACCATCCACAATTGGCCAATATTATGAATTAGGGTATCCATAAAGTAAAACTTGATTTAAATTGAAATCCTATTCATACCTCAATGAATCCACCGGATTCATTTTTGCTGCCTTTAAAGCCGGATAGAGCCCAGCTCCAACGCCAGTAACAAAACACACTACAAAAGCAAGTACAATCCAATTCCACGGAATTAAAAAGGTCCCCCCCAAAAATACCGACACCAAATTCCCCAGCCCTAAACCCAAAACCACCCCAAAAAGGCCCCCAATTTGGGTGATAACGATGGCCTCGATAAGAAACTGCTGGGCTATACTTCGGCGCGTGGCACCCAACGATTTACGAACCCCAATTTCACGCGTTCGTTCCGTAACCGAAACCAACATGATGTTTAGAAGTCCTACCATAGCTCCCAAAAGGGTAATTAAAGCCACCGCAAAAGCCCCTAAACGCAAATAGGTTGTCATGCCCAATACTTCTCCCACCAAACCTGTGCTCTTCTCAATTTCAAAAGAATCTGCTTGTCCTGCCTTGTCCTTACGAATGGATCGAAAAAGCCCCACCGCTTCGCTGCTGGCCTCATCCAACAATGCAGCTGAACTCGTGCGGCCGGTAATGACATACGATGCTTTATCGCCCGCAAAATACATTTGAAGCTGACGCATCGGAACAAACAGCTGCCGGTCATTGCTAATACCCCCTCCAGCTCCTTTCTCCTTTATTTCGCCGACTATTTTTAACCGAACCTTGCCAACCCAAACCGACTTTTGCAAGGATGTTTCACCAGGAAACAGTGTTTTGGCTATGTCCTGACCAATAATCGCAACTGGGCTGCCCTGCTGTATTTCTTGTTGAGAAAAGTTCCTGCCCTTTTTTATGGCATAACCTCCAACCTCCAAATAGGAATCATCTATTCCAATGACCATTATCTTTGGGTGGGTTTTTCGAGAACCAATTTTCACCACCCCTGTCCGAGTTGCAACCGAACTTATGCTAACCAAGGATGGAAAGGCAAACCGTTCTTTAAAGGCCTCGGCCTCTGAATAACGGATACTAGGATGCGGCCTTTGTTTTTGCCCCCCGCCTTGCCAAAAATCCCGATTCTGAATCGTAAACGAATTGCTGCCGAAGGCGGCAAAGGTTGTGTTTATGCTTTGTTTAAGAACATCTATAGCCGTAAGCATTCCAACCAACGACATAATCCCAAAACCAATAATAAAGATGGTTATCATGGTGCGTAGCAACTGCCCAGTCAACGCTCTTGTTGCCATTCTAAGGTTTTCAACTAGGATTCCACGCATGATTTCAAAGATACTCTTTTCGCTCTGGCCTGTTGATACATCTCCGTTAAAAAAGCCTACTTCAAGCGCCCCATTATTCACAATGGGCCCAATTTGCTTTGCATTAACAAGTTTTAACCAGCCTTTTCCTTCCATGTGTTAACTATACGGCTACTTTCGGTGTTTTATTGGCTAGAACCAAAGTAATGCCTGCGACTAAAACCCTTTCAATCGGAGATTTTGCACCCGATTTTGTCCTTAAAAATCAGCATGGCCAAGTCGTTAAATTCTCGGATTTTAGGACCAAGCAGCCTGTGGTCCTTTATTTTTATCCCAAAGACGACACTCCCGGTTGTACCGCTGAGGCCAAATGCTTTAGAGATTCCTACGAAAAATTTTTACAACTTGGGGCTTTGGTCATTGGAATCAGCTCAGATTCTCCCGAGGCACACATGAAATTTGCCGAAAAATACCAAATTCCATTTACCTTACTCAGCGATTCTTTAGGTCAGGTCCGTAAAATGTATGGTGTTCCAAAAACCCTTTTGGTTCTGCCTGGCAGAACAACGTTCGTCATCGATAAAAATGGAATAATACGCCACGTTTTTTCAAGCCAAACGAATGTGCATAAACATATCGATGAAGCCATTCGCATTCTAAATCAACTCTAAACTTGATTTAGAACGTACCACGAGACTCTCTTTTGCTTTCCTTTTTAGCCTCCTCCCAAACCATCTGTTCGAATGAGGAATTGTTCGGTCGGCTAAAGACCTACTATTGCTTCCCTAACATGCAATTGCTGCAGCAGCGTAGCGCCAGCCTCTCTTCCCTTATTCCCATACTTACCCCCTGCCCTGTCTAGTGCTTCCTGTTCTGTATTCACAGTCAGCAAACCAAATACCACCGACTTATGGGTTTGCATTTGCACTTGAATAATACCTTGAGTTACACCTTGACACACATATTCAAAATGAGGCGTTCCACCGCGAACAACACAACCTAAAACAATTACAGCATCTACCTTTTCAAGCAACCATAAAGCCGCCAGAGGCAACTCCATGGCTCCAGAAACACGAACATGGGTCAATTGCCTTTCCTCTATTCCCGATTCCAATAGAAATCCCTCGGCTCCTTCGCGCAGTTTGTTGGTAATCTCTTCGTTCCAAACGGCTTGAATCAGACCGATGCGCAAGTCCTTTTTTACTTTAACGGCTGAAAAGGCAGAAACATCCGACAAATTTTTACCCTCCGAAGACATAACTTAAGGCTGTTGAGCCGAAGTTAGGCGCAAGAGTTGTTTTTCACTGTTGCTTCCCTGAAAAGAGGAATAATAATCGTCCCTAATTTCGGTGTACAATTCGATGGCTTTTTCTGTATTTTTTAATTCCAATTCATAAACCATGGCCGCCTTCTCAAGGTACATCGGTGCAGTAAACCGATTGTTTGAATTGCGGGCTGCCTTAACATAAAGATCCGCTGCCTCTTGGGTCTTACCCAATTCCCATTGAGCGTCGCCTTGACAACCAATAGCCATAGAAGACATTACCTGGTCCTCACCTTTGAATTCCTTCAAATAGGTTATCGCCTTTTCAAAATTTCCAAGATTTAAATGGCAAATTCCGGCATACAAATGTGCTACGTTCCCCGCATCTGTACCCTTCTGACTAGAAGCTATCGATTCAAAACCTTCAAAATCTCCTGGCCTTCCTTTCAATGCTATTTCTAGACTATCTTGACCAAAATAGTGTTCGGCCATAAATAGGGCTTCAGAAGCAGCAATTTCTTCAGGATCGTCGCCACCTTCACGGGTGTACAAATAAACACCTAAGCCGAGTGCTAAAACCAACAAGCCCCCCAATACCGTTTTTTGATTCTTCTTGAACCAAGCCTCTGCATCAAATGCCTTGGTTTTTTTTACTTCTTCAAATTCTTCTACCATGGTATGTAGTCTTTATTAAGGGTACAAAAATATACTTTTTGATGCCATTGTCAAATACATATTCCCCAGCCTTTCAATTTGGAATTAAATCAACCCTTTCGCCAAAGGAAACCACACCCCCATTTTAGGACGATTGACTTGAATCTCTCAGAAAATCATAAATAGCCGTTTGGGCCCGAACCGCCTCACCGTTTAATGCTATTCGCTCGGAACTTAAATCAGATTTCAACTTGCGTGCCGATAAGTTATCCCTCCATTGTATTTCCATTACATCATTCAATTCCTTACTCCATTGAGAATCACGAACCTCTATTACCAACTCTATTCGGTTGAACAAATTCCTTCCCATCCAATCGGCACTTCCCATAAAAACCCGGGGGTTACCTGCATTTTCAAAACAAAAAACCCGCGCATGCTCTAAATATTTGTCCACTATTCTTCTAACTTCTATCCCATTGGGAACCAATCTACAAATACTTCGAACCATTACCCGAACCCGAACCCCTGCCTCAGCAGCCGTTTGCAAATGCCGTATCATCCCCTCTTCCTCTAAGTTGTTCATTTTTATGTAAATACCTGCAGGCAGCCCCCTTTCTGCCATCAATATCTCATTGTCGATTAGCCTTTTAAATTCCTCCACCAAATTATACCGCGCAACCAAAATATGCTTAAAGGGCCAAAGCCCAGTTGGTTTATGCAGTTCCCTAAACAAATGCTCCATTTCGCCACAAACTTCTGGATCCGAAGTAAAATAACCCTGGTCAGAATAGATTCGAGCCGTTTTTTCATTGAAATTCCCAGTGGCCACATAGGCATAGTTCCGAAGCCGCTTTCGATTCCGGCTCTTTCGTGTAACCAAACACATTTTAGCATGGACCTTTAATCCAGGATGCGAATAAATAATTCGGACTCCTGCTTGTTCCATTCGTTGAGCCGAAAGCAAATTTAATTCTTCGTCAAAGCGGGCCTTCACCTCCACAAAAACGGTCACCCGCTTTCCATTCCTAGCTGCATTTATTAGGGCCTGGACAATAGCCGAATTCGGGGCAACACGGTATTGGGTTGCCTTAATTTCTACAACCTTAGGGTCAAAAGCAGCCTGATTAAAAAATTCCACTACATAATCGTACTTCTGATAGGGAAAATGAAGCAGCCAATCTCTTTTTTTTATGGCTTCAAACATCGTAGAATATGAATCCAAGGCAGGTACAGAAAGGGGCTGTGGAAATGGCCTTTCCAGCCTGGGACTAAATGGATTGGGAAATCCAAAAAAGTCTGAAAACCTATGGTACCTACCCCCAGGTACAGGTTCTCCGTTTTCAAGCTTGAAATACCGAACCAAAAATCCCAACATGGCAGCCGGCATTTCTTCATCGTATAAAAACCTACTTGGTACCCCTTCCTTTCTTTTACTTAAACTGCTTCGTATCTTTTCTACCAAATTCCCTTCAAATTCATCTTCTATTCCTAAATCTGCACTCCGTGAAACTTTAAATGAATGAACATGAACAATGGTATAACCCGAAAAAAGTAGGCCTAAATTAACCCGAATAACATCATCCAAAAAAACAACATCATACCCACCAAGTCCATCGCTGCGCTGGAAAAAACGGGGTAACGAATCGGGTATTCCAACCAAGGCATACTTTGGCTTTCGTACCGAATTGGCGTTCTTTAATGGACGCCTTGAATGCAACTCTACCAATAAGTTTAATGAACCATTCGACAGAAAAGGCCGAACCATGCTCTTTTTCAGTAAAGTGGGATGAAGCAAATGAACCACCTTGTCCATAAAATACCGCCTAAGGTCATCAGCCCAAGTCCTAGGAAAGTTTCCATTCAAATTCAACCGAATCCCCTCATCTCGAAGAGTTGGAATTATTTGATGCAAAAAAATTTCTCCAAATTGTTCCTGCTGAACCTGAACCAATGAATCAATCTCTTCCAGCAAATTTTTATCCGCCCCTTCCGATTCTCCGCTTATGGATTGCAAAGACGCTACCCGAACCCTATAAAATTCATCTAAATTCGAACTGTAAATGGCTAAAAACTTAATCCGTTCAAACAGCGGAACTGAGGAATCGGCCGCTTCCTCTAAAACACGATGATTAAAACTCAGCCAAGATAAATCCCTATCAAACAATGGCGTTTCTTTACCCATCTTTTTCGCTGAATTGAAGCTGCTTATACCAAGGCGTTATTTACCCTTTTTATCCAACTCCATTCGCTTTTGCAAAAAATCCTGAAGCTGCTCAACTCCCAATTTCTTTGCAATAATGGTCTTATCCTTATCCAAAACATACACCACAGGGTACGACGACAAGTCATAAATATTCCTGAAATTCAAACTGTTTAAATCGGTCTTTGATGGCACAACCTGCTCAGGCTTATCTCTAATTTCTGGATTGTCCGAAACTGAAATAAATGTCAAATTATGCTCCCGAATAAACTTCTTCCACTCTTTGGTTTCAACCTCTCCTTCAACAGTAAACAAGCCAATACGGTTGGGTTTTAAATACTCCTGATACAAGGTCTCTAATTTGGGAGTTGTCTTTTTACAATGCCCGCAGGTTGCATCCCAAAAATACAAAATGGTATAATCGTAGTTCTGTGCGTATAAATTATGCCAAACACCCCCAGTATCAGGCAAAATTATGTTCGGCACCCGCTCTTTACATAGCAAGGGCTCTAATTTAGTCGCCCTCTCTACAACCTTGTTTAATGTTGCCGTATCCAACCAAACCGCTTTACCTGATTTGTAATAGGTATTAACCATTTGAACAAATGCCTTATCCATGCACATGATGTTCGACCGCTCAAACATGTAGGTCAAGGAATGAACCACAAATTTGAACATTTCAGGATTACCCTCTACCTTTTTGATAAGGGATATCGCCACTGGAACCAACGAATCTGCCAACTGGGGCAGCAATTTTTCAAAATAATAGGTCAATTTGGGCTCGAAAATGGGAGTCCTCAAAATCCTTGAATCCGTCAAATCAAACCTGTCGAAATAATGAGTCCTTAAATACCAATAGGGGCCATTTTCATTTTCTTTGCTTTGAGCCTTTGCCATTATTTCTTCTGGAATTTCAGGCTCCTCCATTGCTTTAAATATACAACTCACAAATGCCCTCGGATACTTAGCTATGGTGTTCCTCCTGTAATCGACCATCACTTTGTTTTCTTCTTTAAGGGTAGATTCCAATTCCTTGCGCGCCGGATCTTCTTTATCCATGGCATTCAATTGGTTTTGTAAGGGCTGAACTTTTTTCTGAACTTTTGATACAAACCTTAAATAATCAAACCATAGGGTGTTTTCTAGGCTTCCTTTAATCAATGCGTTTTCTACAAAATTTGCAGTATCGGTTTCTATATAAAGGCTTGGCTCTGCTACCACAAATTCAAACCATTGCATATTCGGAAGCACGAATAAATAAATTCCCCCCTTTAAAACTTCTGAAGCTCCTTGCCGAGTTAAATGCGTAAATTCAACTTCTCCCTTTGAGTTGACTCGGCAGGTATCCCGAACATACTTCTTATCACCCATATGGAAGCCAAGGTAGGCTACCGTATCCTTTAGTCCCTTGATCTTAAATTTGAATGAGTATTCAGGAAAAGATTCCTGTGCAGTTAAACTTCCAACTACGGTAAAACAGCTTAAAATCAGTGTAAATACAAAGGTTGCCTTCAGGTTTTTCATCGTTTATACGTTTTCTAAGGTTCTGTAACAAGCAAAGTTAGATATTTGATGCACATACTTGGGCTTTTAACGAATCATTAACCCAACCTCTACCCTCAAACCGCTGTTTCAATTTTAATTCCCCTTTTATCACCGCGGTTTTATTCCCTCAACTTTTTGCGCCATTTCCACCGCCTATGGCTCCACAACCAATTTTCAGGCTGTTGCCGTATGTCATCTTCCAGCTTTTGAGCAAAAAACTGAACCAATTTCGAGGCCTCCATTTTTCCTTTCCCATCCCAAAGTGGAACAAAATGCACTTTGTAGGTCGTTGCCCCTGTCTTTTTTACCCCGGCATACAATACAGGAAGGCCTTTTCGAATGGCAATTTTTGCCCAGCCCCCAAAAAAACTGGTTTCTACTCCAAAAAAAGTAGGGTAAAACTCAGAATCCCTTAGACCACTTTGGTCAGCCAAAAAGGTCAAACAAAATGGCTTTTCAGAAGTTTGAATAAACCGCATTACCCCTTTCATAGGCACCTGTTCCATTCCAAATTTCGAGCGCTCTTCAAGTAGATATCTGTTTATGAATCTGTTGCGCTGCGGCTTGTAAACGGTTGCCATTTGAACTCCCTGAACCCAAGAAGCTCTCAAACCAGCCCATTCCCAATTCCCGGTATGCCCCATTACCACAATGCTCGATTGCCCCTTTTCTGAATAGTCCTCCAATGCATTCCCCGGAGCAAAACAAACCGCCCCTTTCCACTCCCCCTCCTCAAAACCCCATCCCTGAATATGCTGCAAAATCAAGTCTGCAAAATGACCATAAAAAAGAGTTGAAATTTGATGGATTTCGGCTTCCGTTTTCTCAGGAAATGCCAACTTCAAGTTGGATCGAACAACCTTCCCTCTATACCTGATTGCCTTCTGAAACAGCCAAACCACTATACCTTTAACCCTAGGAAGAGCAAAGACTATTCTCAATACCAATAGCAAAAAACGGAACAAGAGGTACACCGCCCCCTGCCCCAACCTATCCATTACCAGCTAAAAACGTTGGTATTCAAATGCGATAAATCCTGGTGAGGATTTACACACATTACAGGAATCATTGCCTCATTGTTGATCAGTTCCTCCTCCGTTCGCCCAAAAAACAATTCAACAATGTTTACCTCATCTGGCCGCGATGAAATCACAATCTAATCCGAAGAGATGGCCGTAGCATGCCGGACCACGGCCTTAGGGAAATCACCTTTCAATTCTTCATGCTCAACCACATTAACCTGAACCCCATTTTTCTCGAAAAGTTCCCTAGCAAATCGAACATTATTGGCAATCGTGCCCGACAACCCTTTGTCGGATGAATAATCCGAATAAATGCAAATGGTGGCATCAAAATACTTGGCTACAGCCACAGCATAAGCCAATTTATTTTTCCCAAATTTATTTTCATCAATGGGCACTACAATCGAAGAGTAGCCTCCTGATTTGGGTTCCCTCATTTGAACAACGATGCCCGGAACCTGACACCCATACAAAATGCGCAAAACGTCCGCTCCCAATATCCGCTGCATTCCATATACCCCATGGGTTCCCATCACGACCAAATCCGCCTTCTCCTCGGTTACATAATCACCTATGGAACTAAATATACTCCCCTCTCGAATCTCAAAGGTTGTTTCTACTCCATTCGACCTTTGATTCTCCACACATATTTGGGCCAATTTGTCCCTTAACTGAACCTCAGAAACTCCTTGCTTTTTAATTACAGAACGGCTTTCCGAATTTAAAATATGAATCAATGAAATTCTGTCGTTGCCTGCCTTAGCCAATGAGGACGCATGCTTTACAGCCGAATCGGCCTCGGGGGTAAAATCGTAAGGAACTACTATTAAGTCTTGATGTTGTTTGCTAAGCATATGTTGATTCTTTTGTTCAACAAAAATACGTTTAATCAACCAATCTAAGCATGAGTTTTATCACAAATCAAAAAAAGAGGCCTTTAACCTCTTTTTTGTGCCGAAGGCCGGACTCGAACCGGCACGTCTTGCGACACACGCCTCTGAAACGTGCGTGTCTACCAATTTCACCACTCCGGCTATCCTCAACAAAGGTAAAATATCTTTACTTTTGTTTTATGAGATGGTTTTTTCTTACCCTTAGCCTTTGTCCTCTCTTCCCCGTCGCTTCAACTTTGCCAGCACAAGAAATCACTGAATGGCAAGGAATTTTGACCGACACCACACACCTTAAACGCACCATTTCTCATACCTACCGTGCATACCCCCTTCCCGCAATCGGAGCTGGTCTTTTCCGCAGCGACACCATCCTTGCCGTCCGTTTAGAAGGCCTGCACAAATGGCCCAACGGAAATCTGGTTAATGAACAAAATTACTTCCACCTTGGGGGAAACTCCATGGGAATTACTTCCTTTATTGCTGCCCGACTTGTTCAAGCTGGCAAACTTTCTTGGGACACGCGCTTCTTCGACCTTTTTCCTTCTCTTAAAAAAAGAGTAAATCCCAAATACCCCAACTTTACCTTAGCCGATTTACTAAGCCACCGCGCTCAGGTATCAGAACTCGCGAAACCCTCCGAATTTCAAGCCATTCCTGCCTTTAAAGGAAACGCCGTTCAAAAAAGAGCCAAATTCGCCCTCTGGATACTAGCTAAACCTCCTCTCGATACCGGAATCCACTACTCAAACGGTGGATACGCCCTCGCTACCCTCATGATGGAATACGTCAGCGGAAAAACCTTCAAACAATTGCTCGATCAACATATTGTTAAGGGCCTAGGCTTACGTTGCACCACCGGATGGCCAAACCGGATTAGCCCTGCTCAACCATGGGGACATTGGAAAACAGACCCCAAAAGCACTTTTTTTAGCCCCGTTCCGCCTTCCACCCCCTATCAGCTTCCCGAAATTCTCGCCCCAGCTGGCGACATTTCTATGCCGCTTTGGGATTACTCCCTCTTCCTGAAACATCAACTGCGTGGCCTCCAAGGAAAAAACGCAGATATGCCTAAAAAAACATACGAATACATGCATTTTAGCCGGCCTACCTTTGCCATGGGATGGCTTAATCACCAAGAACCCGCCACCCGAATTTCTACCCACGACGGCACAGCAGGAAACTTCTACTGCCATACCACCTTGTTCCCCGAAATCGACCTAGGAATCGTTATTGTTACCAATGCCGAAGGCAAAGCAGCGACCGAGGCCATTGCCTTCGTGCGCGCTTCGCTTCTCAATAAGCTGTTCCAAATCGATATTCCTGCTTTCCCAAAACCCACCTTTCCCGGCGAACACCCCTTCTTTGAAATTCACGAAAAGTACCACCCTCACCATTGATTTTTTAATTTGGGCGGCTTTTCCCGCTGTCCCCTATACCTCCTTTGCAAAAAAATCAGCGGACTAACTTGGGTTGGGCTTACTCTGCTCGCCCAACCCAACCAAGCCGCCGTTTTTTTTGCTTAAAGTCG
>Ga0194129_10000298_pt1 | contig 100095 bp, 112 predicted proteins | sample TA2KigCa35mmetaG_FD_150862 | JGI IMG/M metagenome (GOLD analysis project Ga0194129, IMG submission 150862) | Freshwater microbial communities from Lake Tanganyika, Tanzania - TA2015038 Kigoma Deep Cast 35m | ecosystem: Environmental > Aquatic > Freshwater > Lake | place: Tanzania: Lake... | reverse complement strand
CAAACATCGACTCAAACACAAACACCCACACAAACAAGAACAGCTACCAACACAAGAACAAGAACACAAACACCAACACAGACTCAAACACCAACCCGGACAAGAACACCTACAAATACAAGAACGAGAACAGCTACTAATACAAGAACTCGCACTCAAACACCTACTAAAACTAGAACAAGCACACCTGCAATAGTTAGTGGTAATTTAGTAATGAATTTAGATATTGGCCAATCATCTAGTTATTCTGGCTCTGGTACAGCATGGAATGACCTTACCACAAATGACAACGATGTGACATTTACTTCAGCTCCTACATATTCATCTTCAAATGGTGGTTATGTAAACCTATATCAAAATATCTACGCTACAGGTACTTTATCAACATCGTTAAAAGTTACATCAATATCTATAGAATCATGGGTAAATACAGGTAGTTCTGTTCCAGGTTCAAATAATTTTGGAATAATTACCGTGCAAAAAGGTAACGGTGAAGATTTAAGTTATGGTTTAAAATATGTTGATGGTAGATTTGGTGTATATGTATTTAGTAGTGGTGGAATCGGTCTTGCAGGTGCTGGTAACAATCCAACTCTTGCAATAAATACATGGTATCACATTCTCGGTACATACGATGGAACAACGTTAAGAATGTATGTCAACGGTACGGAAAGAGCTTCTTCAACGGCTGTTTCTGGAAATATAATTTATGACACATTAAACACTAAAATCGTAGTTGGTGGGCAATTTAAAGGTATTCATAATGGTGGTGGGTATAATAGCGGATTCGCAGCGGCATGGGGTTCTGATACAAATAGATACATATCTATTGCTAGAGTTTACAGTTCAGCTTTAACTGCTGCACAAGTAACTCAAAATTTTGATGTAGTAAAAGGTAGATACGGTTATTAGTTAAATAGATAAAATTGTATTTATAACACCATACATTTGCAGAAATATCACAAATAATGAGTGCACCAGAATGGTTGAGACCCGGTAATATATATATATAATTGATTATTTACATTGCATAACTAAATGTTTGAATGAGTAGGATATTCATTCAAATAGCAGCCTATAGAGATCCAGAACTTAGAAAAACTATTAAAGATTGTATAGATAGAGCAAAATATCCAGAAAATTTAAGATTTGCTATTTGTTGGCAACATAATCTAGATGATGAATGGGATAATTTAGACGATTATAAAACAGATAAAAGATTTAACATTATAGATGTTGATGCAAGGAAAGGTAAGGGTACATGCTGGGCTCGTCATATGATTCAACATCTATACTGCGAAGAAGAATATACATTAGCTATCGACTCCCATATGAGATTTGTGCAAGATTGGGACGAAAAATGTATAAACATGATTAAACTTTTGCAAGAAAAAGGACATGAAAAACCTTTACTAACAGCTTACACTACAAGTTTTAACCCAGACAACGACCCGTTTGGTAGAGAAAGAGATCCATGGAAAATGGTGTTTGATAGATTTATACCTGAAGGAGCTATTTTCTTTTTACCAACATCAATGACCGGTGCTGAATTATTAGAACCAATCCCATCTAGATTTTATAGCGCACATTTTAGTTTCACTTTAGGTAAAATGTGCGATGAAGTAGCGCATGACCCAAATTATTATTTTCACGGTGAGGAAATAAGTATCGCTGTACGCACATTCACACATGGTTATGATTTATTCCATCCAAATGAAATAATATGTTACCACGAATATACTCGTAAAGGTAGACCTCACCATTGGGATGATTGTAACAAGAAAGATGGTAGAAAATACGATTGGTGGGAAGTAAATGAAATGTGTCATAAACGTAACCGTATATTATTTGGAATGGATGGTGAAGACCCTAACCAGATAAATTTCGGTGAATTTGGTTTTGGTAATATAAGAACAGTTGAAGAGTATGAAAAATATTCAGGTATTAATTTTAAATTAAGGTCGGTAACAGATGATGTAATACAAAATATTACACCTACTTATGATTATAAAAATCAACCAGACAAAGAGTGGAAGAGAAACTGGTGTATTGATTTCTTTGTACCGCGTACAGAAATACCTGCGGACAAAGAATACACATTCTGGTATTGTGCGGTACAAGATGAAAACGATAATGAGTTAGCTCGTTTAGATGTATGTGGTAAACAGATGACTGAAATAATGTCATGCACACAGGATACATATGCATACCGATGGCCATTAGGTGTTTATAGCAACGTAAAACCTGCTAAATACGTTGTTTGGCCTATGGATAGAGACGGTAATTGGCTTGATAAAATTACTGTGGATATAAATCCAGTCTAATGTATATACTATTATGACGATTGACGATACAATTTATATTCAAATTGCATCATATAGAGACCCACAACTTATACCTACAATTGAGGATTGTTTACAAAATGCCAACAATCCTCAAAATCTACGTTTTGGTATAGCAAGACAATTTAAAGAAGGAGATGGGTTTGACAATGTAGATAAATATAGGTCTGACCCGAGATTTAGAATTGTTGATATAGAATGGAATAAAAGTAAAGGTGTTTGCTGGGCTAGAAATTTAGTTCAACAACACTATAAAGATGAAAAGTATACTTTTCAAATAGATTCTCATATGAGATTCAATAAAGGTTGGGACACTATTGCAATTGATATGGTTAAACAATTGCAAAATATGGGGTATGAAAAACCTTTATTGACCGCATACACTTCTTCTTTTGATCCCGACAATGACCCAGCTGCACGACAACCAGACCCTTGGTTCATGGAGTTTGATAGATTTATACCTGAAGGAGCTATTTTCTTTTTACCTGCAACAATCCCAGACTATCAAACACGTGTGGAGCCAATGCGTGCTAGATTTTATAGTGCACATTGTACATTTACATTAGGTTCTTTTTGTAAAGAAGTTCAACATGATCCAAATTACTATTTTCACGGTGAAGAAATAAGTATTGCAGCTCGTGCTTATACATGGGGGTACGATTTATTTCACCCACATAAAGTTATAGCATGGCATGAATACACAAGAAAAGGTAGACCCAAACACTGGGAAGATACAGATATAGATAAGAGAAAATTTGAAGAAAACTGGTTAAACGCTAATGACCGTAGCCATTTACGTAACCGTAAATTATTTGGAATGGATGGTGAAGAGCGTGATATTAATTTTGAAAAATACTTTTTTGGATCAATACGGTCATTAGAAGATTATGAGTTATACGCAGGGTTAAAGTTTAATGAACGTAAAGTACACCCATATACATGGCCCGAAAAACTTGAAGCACCCACTCCAAATTGGAAAGATAACCCTAACTTATACCCAACAAAAGAAGATTATTACAAAGCATTAGGTAGAAACTGGTGCGTAGATATTTGGGTTGATGGTAAATCTGTAGCATTAGATGATAATAATCTTTATGATTTTTGGTATGTAGGTGCTCATGATGAAAATGGGGAAGAGGTGTTTAGAGATGATTTAACAGGTTTTAGATTACACGAAGAACTTGCAAAACCTAATTGTAGTTTCTTTTTAAAATTTTGCTCAGACAAGAGACCGATAAGCTGGACTGTTTGGCCACATAGAAAAGATACCGGTTGGTGTAATAAGATTGGCCCTGTAGAAATTAATTTACCATAATATGAAACATATATTCACCCCGTTACAATTACATAGATTATTTGACGTATCGTTACGCAACACATTTAAAATACATGGTAATGATATATTTACCTTAATAATTGGTGCTAATGATGGTATTGAAAACGACACTCTTTCAGGTTATACAATAGGATATGGTTGGAAAACCTTATTGGTTGAACCATTACCAGATCATATTGAGTCTTTAAAGAAAACATATAAGACACAAATAAGTTTAAACCGTGCGGAAATTGCTGAATTTGGTTTAAGCGATAAAGACGGTGAAGTGGAGTTTGTCTATATACCTAATGCTGTAATTGAAACAAATAACTTAGACCCTGCAATTAAGGGTATGAGTTGTATATACCCACCAAAAAACGGATTTGAAACAGATCCAATAACAAAACAAATATTAGATAAATATGGGGTTTTAACATCTATTAAAGTTACAACTATAGATAAACTTTGTAGTCAGTTTAATATTGAACGTATTGACTATGTGCAATGCGATACTGAAGGCTACGATTATAAGATATTATCTAAATTTCAATTTGATAAGTATAGACCTAAAATTTTCAAGGTTGAAATAAGCAACTTACCTGAAGAAGAACTTAATGCTTTATTTAAACTGTTTGAAGATAATAATTATTCAGCTAACAAGTTTGAAAATCAGGATATGTTAGCTGTTTGTAACGATCATATTGATTTTTTACGTAAAAATAAACGTTGGAGTGAAATAGCACAATGTGTGTATAAGACAGTCTATATACCTCAAAATGTAGATGATGATATTGATACTAATGAATATATTGTAACCGAATTACCTAAGAAGAAGAACGTTACAATAGTAACTGGGTTGTGGGATATTAAACGTGATACATGTAGTGGTACTTTTAAAAGATCATTTGAGACGTATTTAGAAAAATTTGACGAGTTATTACGTATTGAGGAACCAATGATTATTTTTACAGAAGCAAAGTTGGTCCCATATATTGAAGCTAGAAGACCAAGCGTAACAACTAGAGTATTTGTTAAAGAAGTTGAAGAGTTAAAAACTTGGTTTGCATTTTATAATAGGGTTCAAGAAATTAGAAATAATCCAGAATGGAGAAAAATTGCTTCGTGGTTGGAAGAGAGTACACAAGCTAATCTCGACATGTACAACCCTATTGTAATGTCTAAATTGTTTTTACTCAATGATGCTGCAGTTTACAATAGTTTTGAAACAGATTATTATTTGTGGTTAGATGCAGGTATTACAAATACTGTACATCCCGGTTATTTTACGCATGATAAAGTTTTAGATAAAATAGAAACTCTTCTACAAAAGTTTTTATATATAGCATTCCCGTATTCAAACTACGAAATACATGGTTTCCCGGAAAGTGCTATGCGTGATTATGCAAATTGCGATAAAATATCATATGTATGTAGAGGTGGGGTTTTTGGTGGTAATAAAAATTTTATTAAACAAGTTAACGAAATTTATTACTCATTACTGAGCGATTCATTAAGTAAGGGTTTAATGGGTACAGAAGAGAGTATTTTTACAATTATTGCACATAAATACCCAGAATTAGTTGATCGTGCAATGATTGATGATGACGGTTTAATTGGAACATTTTTTGAAAATTTAAAAAACAATCAAGTTAAGTTAATAGGTAACCGCAGGGTTAGACCGGTAAATGAACTTAAAACTAATTTATATGTCATTACTTTCAACTCTCCAAAACAATTTAGACGTCTTTGTGAAACATATAGTAAAGAACCTGGATTCTTTACACATAGCAGAAGATACGTATTAGATAATTCTACCAATTTGAATACAACAGCAGAGTACGTTGAAATTTGTAAAGAGTATAATTTCGAACATATTAAAAAGGATAATTTAGGTATTTGTGGTGGTAGACAATTCATAGCTGAGCACTTTGATGCATCAGATGCTGATTATTGTATTTTCCTCGAAGATGATATGAATTTGAACAATTCATCTTTAGGGTCGTGTGCAAATGGTTTTCAAACTTATATACCTAATCTTTACGATAAAGTGCATAAAATATGTGAAACACACGGTTACGACTTTTTAAAGTTTTGTTTTACTGAATTTTACGGTGATAATAAAACTCAATGGGCATGGTATAATGTACCAGGTGAGTACCGAATTGAAAATTTTCCGGAAAAACCATATTTACCCGCACAAGGTTTAGACCCATATGCTCCTAAAACTAAATTTAAACATATTTATTGTATGGAAGGGTTACCGTATGTGGATGGAGAAATATACTATTGCAATTGGCCACAATTAGTATCAAAAGAAGGTAATAGAAAAATGTTTTTAACTGATAAATGGGATCACCCTTTCGAGCAAACATGGATGTCTTATATATACCAACAAACTAAAAAAGGTGTTATAAACAGTGGGTTATTGTTAGCATCTCCAATAACACATCATAGATTTGACCATTATGATGGTAATGCTCGCAAGGAGTCTTGAATAAATATTGTAGATGGATGTTTTAACATTATCTAACACCTATTTTAACGGTGTAAGTGCTAATTATAGTTACGACCCTAGTATTGATATAGAAACACAAAACTATATCAGCTACGAGGGTATTAACGTGTCAATAGTAGATTTTTTATCTGGTGCTAAAGATACTTCAAATAACTATTATAGCAATTTTGTACTAACCAATAAAACAAATGTTGGTGATAAAGTTAAAATTGAATTACCTATCGATGTATATCCTAAATCATTTTTAACATATCTAGGTTTATATACAAGTGGTGAAATTTTACCTAAATCGCTCACAGTACAAACTAATTTTACACCACAATTAAATACGGTTGCCTATACAATAGGTTTTGATACATATGATACTGATTATGAGTATCAATACTACACTGTTAATCTTTTAGATAGTGATAGATGCACTATAACACAATCTATTAGCGGTATAAATTACTATTTATCATATTTTCAATGCAACACCGGTAGCAGTGAATTTTTAATGGTATATGAATATCAAAATGATGAAGTTAATATTTTTAATTATTTGTACGATACAGTTAAAAACCAACTTGTTCTCTATAAATTAGTTAATGGTGAGCAAAAGTACGTTAGTTATGATACAACAAATAATTGGTTAACCTTGACAGGTTTTATATCAGGTAGTGATATATTTAATACATCATGCGCACTTAAAACTCGCAGTTATAATAATTACAATCCTATATTACCAAGTGATTGGTACTCATATACTCAAATAATTGATTTAGATAACTTAAATGTTAATAACGATAGAAGTGTAGATAATGTAAAGCTCAACTATATCCTTAATTTCACTAACGAGAAGGTGGATAATAATACTATACCTGTAAATATTTTACCTCTCAAAAACGATAAAGACGATAAAAACAGTTTAAGTAGAGGTAATATAATCAACCAAAATGTTGATGGTGTTATACAACGAGATTATACATCACTTAATACTGGAACAAACCAGTTAAGAGGTTCACCTGATTTTAATAACACCTATAGTGCAACAACCACTCAATTACTTGTTAAGAGTGATAATATAACATTCTTTTATTTCCCATATGAATCATTTCCAATTATAAAGCTTAATATAAACGATTCTTCATTAGTTAATTCGGGTTGTATAGCAGGTGATACACCTATTAATTCAGATAAAGTCTTCAAACACAAAACACTTGAATATTTTTCTATACCTTTCAATACAAATAATTCCGAAACAACTGGTGCATATTTATGTAGTTGGTTAAAAGGGGGTAATTCATTATCTGCAGAACCAGTATGGGTAGATAGATATTATAACCCTTCAGTGGTTTCAGGTGTAGATGCATTATCGTTTACAATCAATAGTAATTACACAACTAATTTCACACAAGTTTCAACAGCAAACAATGTAAATAGCAATTACCCTGTTTATGATGTTTTGAGCAATTTAACGTTCGAACCTGGTATACAATATGCAATACAACATTTAGGTGAAAAGAACATTATACAGTTGATCGATTCGTTATCTGCAAATGTTGTTCAAAAATATTTCACAACTGTTTACGATTATTTAAATCAGCCTTACGATAATTTATCTAATGAAATAGTGCTTGGCCCTACTTACTATTCAAAATTTTTAGATAGCACACAATTTACAGCAATTAAAGATTTTAATAACTTTACAATTAATTTTGATTTATATGCTAATGACTGGAGCAAACCGTTAGGTTATCAGATATTTGGTAATTATAACAATTACGGTTTAGGTGTTTTTAACTACCAACACGTAACACCCTTTGTTGTAAGTTACAACAAAAATACAATATTCTGCTATAACACTGATTTAAAATTATTAGATAGCATATCATTAGGCAATACGACAATAAAATATGTTAATAAATTAGACCCTGTAGGTAATACTATTGCTATTACTAGCGATAACTATGTAACATTAATAAGTTACAATAGCGTTATAGTAGATAAAAAAATTATACCTGATATTAATCTTTACACACAATTTTATTCTACACTAGAATACACATATTGTTACACAAATACTTTACCACCTTTAAAAATTGATAACATTACATTAGATTACGAAGAAATATCCTCAACTAATACTATTTCAATACCTGGTAAAGTAGGCACGTTATCGTATATCAACACTTTAATTTCATATAAAGACATTCTATATACCGTACCTGGTATAAATGTTAAGATACTCGATAATAAAATATTTTTTATTAGTAGTGATGACACAATACAAAACCTTTGTTCGTATGATATAAGCACAAGCACGCTTACCGTAATTTATGAATGCACATTGATAAACGATTATGTAGTTAATGAAAACGGTGCACTATATGTTGTTTTCGATAATAATAAATTATTACTATCAGATGAATTTTACAATATCAAAACATCTAATGGGTTTCCAGTAAAATTGTTTACTGATCAACCGAGTTTATCTGGTGTGGTGGTTCAAAGCATAGATTATATACGCAATTTTAACAGTAACGGTATAGCAGATGAAGGTTTAGTTTTCGGTGTATATGACCCTGCAAATGTTAAAACAGTTTTAGTACGTACTAATAAAATTGTAAGTAATACCATTAATGTTTTTAATACAATAGATTTTAACAATACGATTGGTATATGTGCTCCAAATCTCTCTAATTATAACTTTACTTTAAGTAATTTAAACGGTGAAGGTAAATTTGAGTTTAGATTAGGTCTACCAAATATTTTTAACAATACAGATGTTTTACTTGTAAGAAACGTTATCGAAGTATCAACTCTCGAACCAGGTTATCATAATTTTGTAATACGTTTTGACTCGGTAAATGGTGTTTATTCTATTTTTATAGATGGTAGAGAGGTTAATCAAACGTTAGTACCAAGCGGTCAATATTCATTTAGCAATATACTTAATATACCATTTATGGCTGGTAATTGTATATATTACAATAACTTTACACTTGGTTCGTATATTGATAAACCAAATTATTATTTTACTACACCTTTACCATTCAAAAATTTATACATATACAATACAGCATTATCATATTACAATATGCTGTTACATTTAAGGCAAAACTATCCGATAAGTGATGTTAAATTTCAATTACCGGTTAATAAACGTAATTTTGTGGAAACAATACAACAGTTTTTTATGTTTAAAGTGCCGGGTGCTAAGTCAAATTATTTCAATGTTGAAGTTGTTGATTTACCTGTAAGCGCTACTCTAGAAGAGATATTGAATGTATCCTTTATAGATGTAATTAATAAGAACAAACCAAGTTGTTCGGAATTAAATACAATTACTTATCATGAATAGTATTTCATCGGAGTTGACATCATATGATTTGCCTAAAAACAGAACAGGTAATTTAACAGTTAATAGTGAGATAGAATTGCCTGTTGCATTAGAGCAATGCTTAATAAATTCAAATGAAAACTATCAAGCTATATCATCAACTATAAACAATTGCTTATCAGGATTATATTTAAATTACCTATATTTGTATAGTAAATGTTTCACTATTGATAACAATTTCCCAACCAATCAACCGTTATATATCGGTAATCAACAAAACAGTGATTTGACATTTTTAACAATTACTGATATAAACACTGAAAATTTAAACACCGTTTTACCAAAAGGTGTTATTACATTTACTGTTAATAGGTATATTGAAAATTATAGTATCGCAATACAGCTTTCATCAATTACAACTCCAGAGCAATTAGCTTTTAGTTATGTAGATGCATTAACCTCATTACCTAATAATTTATTTACAGGTAATACACCGCTTTCTACAGCCACTGGTTACACGGTTTCATTAACTGGTAAACCATCAACATCGTTAAATAAAAGTTTCACCACCAATCCTAATAATATATTTTTCACTACATCTACGTTTACAAGTAACAGTGGTATTACAAGTTTATCTGAGTCTACTACATCTGAAAACTTTACTAGATTTTCTTTCTATTCAAAATTATCTGCTGGTATGGATAACCTGGTAGATATGCAAGTTGGGTACAATCCGTATACAAATACAAATGTTATTTTTTGTGCATCAGCTACAAGAATATTTGTTTTTAATGAAAACAACAGTGGTATATCTTTAGTATACAGTTCTAATACATTAGGTTATCGTCGTGACATTAACTTCCAACAAATCACGTCTATTTTACTTGTTGGTGAAAAATTATATATAGGTGAAGGTTATTACGATTCTGTTTACTATGTTGACGTAAGCGGGTTTATTGGTAATAACCCTATCAATAGTGATAGATTTATTGTTGAGGGTTGTATAGGTGGTTCAGGATCTGCAAGTGATATAACACAATTTTCTTACCCTGAATTACAATTTGAATACAATAATGAATTATATGTTTATGATAGAAATAATTTAACATTAAAAATATATGATTTAAATTTAAATTTTCTTAGAAGATTCAATTTAAAGACTCTTGGTAAATTATACCCATTTATATCTTCAGTAAAACCATTTAGTAAATATGTTTACAACGGTATATTTACTGTTACGTTATTGTGTAGTTATTCTATAATAGGTAATCAAAATACATATAGAATTAACAATATTGTAATTTTAGACCCGGCTTCTTTTGTACCTAAATTTTTAGTTAACTTAAGTTTCAACACCACTAATGAGATATTAACCACATTTAATCAATCCCCTACAACTGATTTTATTGCTTATATTTCAACTAACAAAAATTTATATAAGTTTAATATAACTAATTATTCACAAATCGGTTACTTTACTGAATTAATTCCTAACATTTCATCTTTAAATGTAGTTAGTTTAGATAACGAAGACTATGTTTACACATATAGTTCAAACGGTTTTGGGTTAATTGTCAAATTTATTGAAACAGTAAATTACAACAACCTTCTTGCCAATAGTGATTTTAATATATATACTTTCGATGAACTCACTATTAACAGTAATGAATTACAAACATTTCTTGTTTATAATAAAACCTTTAAAAAACTTTTTTATAATTTTTATAAACTTTTAAGTAATATAGCTCTTAGACCTGTATATGATTTAAATATAGGAACCAGTTTAAATTCTAAGGTGTTTAGAGAACTAGAATATTTAAACAACGAAGCATTATCTAAACTTTTAATTATCGAAACAAAAGATTATTATATTGGTGAAAACGAAATAATGACCAATAGTACTATCAATAGAGTCATAACACAATTTTATAGTCTTATAGAACTCGCTTTACAATCAATATCTAATGATGTAAATGTCAATTTTAATACTATTATATTACCATCAACTTCAAATATAACAAATTTACCTCGTGGGTTTGTTATGACCGAACAATTTTCTATTACTAATCCTAACACTTTTAATAGTATTATATTATCTCAAGCAGGTAAGGGTATTGTTGTAGAGGGCTACCAAGCTCCGAGTGTTGTGCCATCTACAACTAATACAACAAGTTACAAAGTTATAGACTCAAATGTTTCGGTAATAGTACCTTTATCTACAACATTAGATAATAGCGTAACCCCGATAGTGGCACCACCTACTGTAGTGCCTATAACACCAAATATTTTTAATCAACCTACAACACCTACAACACCTACTACACCCACGACACCAACAACACCTACAACACCTACAACTATTGTTGATAACCCGGTGCAAACAACACCGGTTGATGTCGTTATACCAACTATAACACCAATTTATAATTTAAAAATGTCTCGTGAAACAGAAAATTACATTGCAAATTATAGTCAATTTCAAAATAAAATAAAAGTGCAGGTAAGCAACAATAACACACCGACAGGTTTAAACCCATTATCGGACATGTTTACATGGGATTATTGTAGAGTTAATAATACTGCTGCAAACGGTATAAGAACATTTGTAGTGGGTAACCCTGGGTTTTTAATGTACCCGCAATCAGGTCTTTACTACAACGGTACTACAATGCCAGTTGATTGGCCAATATCTGGTGGTCAACCTACAAATCAAAATAATGCTAATAATATTATAGCAACATTTTCATACAATAATGCGATTTTAAGGCCACCTGGCGGGATTGCCAAACGGTTTATAAATGCATCGACGAAACTTAAAAAAATTAATGATAATATAATAATGTGGTTTACACCTATTAAAAATTATTTTTACAATTTTGTATTCAAATTGTACAATTCTAATTGGCCATTGTTTAAATTCACAGATCAATCTGGTAATTTAATTACAACACCAGCAACATATTTAATTGATGAAATTATTGTAAAAAAACAAAGTAACGGTAATTTTACATTTAACGTATATAGAAAAAATACAAATTTACGATTTGTCGATGTAGGTGAAAATTACGATTTTCAACCAATAGATTGCACATTATTAAATGATAATGTTTATTTGTTAATGCGTGGATTTAAAACAATGGGTATACCAAGCCCTAAACCAACTGATCAATATTACGCTGTTTTGAGTAATGAAACGCAAACGACTGGTTTATATGTTTTAAAAATCCCTTTAAATTCATCGTTATTCAACCCTACAACACCACCTACATCAACCGAAGCTGGTAATATCAATTACGTTAAACAAATTGACACTTCAGTTTGGGGTCAACCAGTTTATATAGATAATTTACCTGAAACTGATTGGCTTAAAAATGGTCAGTTTGCACCATTTAATTATGGTGTCAATTCAACAAATATACTTGCATGGGAAATAGATGCATTCAATATAACTGTAAACAATGTACCAATACCTACGGTTGTTATTAAGAATAAAATACTCAATAAGTATTGGAGCTCAACAGATGGGGCAACTTGGAATACGTTCAATCCAAATAATACCACAACTGTTTTACTAACTCCTATGGTTTAACTCAATATTGTATAACCTTTTTGTAAAATAAATATTATTATGGCCGACCTGTTACCAATACCGATGAGTCAGTTTGCTGAATTTACTGATATCAATAATTTCAGCGATAACAGTACCTTTCCATTTTTAGATGCAAATTCACCGACAATTGATAAAACCAACGCATTACTCAAATATAAAAATTTCAAACAATTATTACGCGACGATCTTTTCCCTATAACTGATGCTGATATCGATACCGGGATAGATACTAACAATCTCAACACTGGGCTTTTAACTAGTATTAGTAATATACAGGTAAATGAATATGGTAGAGTAGTAAGACTTACTGGAGGTAGTGCAGCAGCTACCGCTCCTTTTGTAATACAAAATGTTACATCCAGTGGTTACCCATCTGGTGGTCAAATATATAGGACACCAAGCAGTTACGTATCGCCACGCACGGGTTCAGCTTGGATTACAGGGGTTGTTAATTTTGGTTTTAATAGAGGTGGTCTCGCAACTGATACTATGGCTGTAAGTATTAAATCAAGTGTTAAAACCTCCAGCGTCAATATTAACTCTGTATTAGTTTCAGAAAATATAGTTGCAGGTGGTAGTCAGAGTGTATCGTTATATATTTCCGGGGTTGTGTCTGTTGTTGAAGGTGAAACAAATTGGTATATATACCCTACCGTTGTGGCAAATGGTAGTGCAACCGAAGTTGTTCTCGTTGGAGGGCGTTTTAATACAAATGCAACATTTTTTATATATTAATTTATGAGTGATTGTAATTGCACAGAAACAATGAGCTGTTCAGCGGTAGAACCAACGAGTGCTTTTTATAGTTCGTACCTCACCAGCACAATTAATAGTTATGATAGACTTGGAGATAGAATCTCCCGGTCATTAGGTGCACCGTTGGTAAACATTGAAATACATCAGGATCAAATGTATGAAAATATTGCAATTGCCACTGAAATGTTTTCAAAATACGCGGGATACACTAGAGAAATACTTGTGTTTGATTCAGCTTTATACGAGCCTGGTAGAGGTATAAGAATGGATGTTTTATTTTCGCTTACACCACCATTGACAGCTAGAGTTGGTTTTGATAATGGTGATGTAGCTGCATTATATAGTATTGGTAAGATGGTTATCAATAAACCCGCAGATCCTTGGAATTTCAATATAGGTGATGCAAATAGTATTAGACCAAGCACACGTAAATTAATGATAGATTACGACTATTTAGTGCAAGAATATCGTAAAGTAATATCTGTAAAAGGTTTAGAAGTAGGTGCAAGCGATGGTGTAAACACTCTATTCACGATTGAGCAAACTTTAGCGCAACAAACATATTTTAGTTATGCAATGGGTAATTACGGGTTTGATTTAATAAGCTGGTACGTATTAAAAAATTGGCTTGACACACGTGAAAAAGTTCTTGCATTGGACCCTGTTACAAAATTTGATTCAAGAACACAATATATGCAAATTTACCCAGAACCTAATACATATGGTAATACAAGTAGGTATTACGGTATTGTAGAATGTTTTGTTCAAAGACCAATTAGTCAAATGATAAGCGAACCCTGGATATATCAATACGCACTTGCATTATCAAAAATAACTGTTGGTATGGTTAGAGGTAAATATACAGGTGTGAGTTTATTCGGTGGGGGATCATTAAATGCATCATTATTAGAACAGGGTTTATCTGAAAAACAAGCACTTGAAGAAAAACTCTACACAGGTGCTTCATCTGGTTTAGGTGATACAGAACCACCAATGTTTTTAATAGGATAATAAATGTTACCACCTAACACTACAACTAATTTTAGACAAGGTGTTTATAAACCTCTAAATAAAACAAAATATAAAGGCTCAAAAGATCCTGTTTACAGATCAGGTTGGGAATTAAAATTTTTTAAATTTTGTGATGTAAACCCAAACGTATTAGAGTGGTCAAGTGAAACAGTAATAATTCCCTATGTAAGCCCTATTGATAATAAACCTCATAGATATTTTGTAGATAACATGGTCTATATAAAAGAAGGTGATATTAAAAAAAGATATTTAATAGAGATAAAACCATCCAAACAAACAATACCACCCACGGTAAGTAAAAATAAAAAGAAAAGCACAATGATATACGAGCAGGTAACATATGTGCAAAACAAGGCAAAATGGGAAGCTGCAACAAATTATGCAAAAAAACACAATATGGAATTTAAAATACTCACCGAAAAAGAATTGGGTATAAATTATAAATATTAAAATGTTATGAATAAAGATACTAAATTAATATTCGAAGCATTTTTAAAAGCTATCGATAATAAAGCTTACATTTCTATTTCATATTCCGATAGAGATATTTCTCAATCAAAAATAACAACTGTTTTGGCGCAACAATTACCTAAAATATTATTACAAGGTGCAATAGAAATTGTCGGTGATAAGGAATCATTAGAATATATTGAAGTGTATGAACCTGAAGAAGTTAGTTTTAAAAAAGCGTTAGTATTATCACCAAAAAAAGATATAGTTTTTAGTTGTACAGATGGTGAAGATATTGTCACGGTAGTTCATAATCTTGAGTCTGTATATAAAGAATTAATCGGTGATGGTGGTGTTGACGATAAAACCGCAAAATTAATTATAAATCGATTAATTGATGATGGTGCAGTTGATTATCTTTATTACGGGGATGGTAATCACTATAAGGAACCTATACATGCAGTTTTTTATAAAACTAGCACTGATCCGCAGGACTGGTATAAAGTAAATTCATTAAATGAGGTGGGTCAAATTGTAGGTAAAACTTTATCAGATATTCATGGAAGTCGCGATTTTATACAACCTGAAGATCCAAATAGGGAAGACCCAGATATTGAATAAATATAAAAACTAAAATTGTTAAATAAACCACTGTAAAACAATAAATATTTTAAATGTTTAGATTACTTATTGAGACACCAGCTCCAAAAGAGCAATTTGAGTATATACTTGAAGAGAAAAGTCCTAATTCTCCTTCAACATTATATATCAAAGGTCCTTATATAATGGTGGACGAAACCAATCGTAATAAAAGATATTACCCAGCAGATGAAATGAGAGCTGAAGTTGGTCGTTATATAAAGGAAATGATTGAAACGAAACGCAGTATGGGTGAATTAAATCACCCAACGTCTGTTGAGGTTAACCCTGAAAGAGCTTGCCACATGGTTGTGGAGCTTAAAAACGAGGGTAAATTTTACCATGGTAAGTCTAAAGTATTAAGTACCCCAATGGGATTAATTGTAAGATCGTTAATCCAAGATGGTGTAACAATGGGTATGAGTACTAGAGCACTTGGCCAATTGTGTCAAGAGTCTAACGGTATAAGCAGAGTAAGCGATGTTAAGTTAGTAGCAATTGATTGTGTAGCTGACCCTTCTTGTCCAAAAGCATTTGTAAATGGTATACTTGAATCTAAGCAATGGGTCTTAAACACCAAAGGCGAATTAGAAGAGGCTTACTCAAAATTCGAAGAGAAAATCTCTAAATTACCAAGAAACAATAGAGAAAAATATTTTCTTGAGCAAATAACAGCATTTATTGATAAAATTAGCGCTAAATTATAAATAATATTATGACAAAAAATTACCATAATTTTATTTCAGCAATTTTGGAGGAAAAGTATGCTGAAGCTAATAAATATTTACAGCAATTAGTTGAAGCTAAACTTAAAGCTAAAATCAAAAAAGCAGCTGATAAAGTTAAGTAAAACAACCAATTTAAATTATGAATAAAGAAATCAAAGATGCACTCACAGATGATGTTAAGGAAGTTCTCACTGAAGAATCCTTAAGCAAGCTTGAGCAACACTTTAATGAAAAAGTCAAGCTTCATGTTGAAAAAGCTCTCAATGAACAAGATGAAGAGTATTCTGTCGCATTAGAAAAATTTCTTGATGCTTTAGATGCTGATCACTCTAACAAACTTAAAAAAGTGGTCGAAGCTATCGAACTTAATCACACCAATAAATTAAAGAAAGTTATCACGAAGTACGAGGGAGCTTTAAATGAAGAAGCAAACAATTTCAGAACTTCTTTAGTTACAAAAATCAGCGACTATATGGAATTATATCTTGAAAAATTGGTACCACAAGATGCAATTCTCCAAGCTGTAGAAAACAAGCGTGCAAACACCATGTTGAACTCAATACGTTCTGCACTTGGTGTTGATTTAGCAATTGCTAAAGAGAGTGTACGTGAAGCAATTTTGGATGGTAAGAATCAAATAAATGAAGCTCATAGCGAGCTTGAGGACTTGAAGAGCAAGTTTATTGCAACAGAACAAGAAAATGCTAATTTAAAAGCAAAATTGTATCTTGAGCAAAAAACTGCTACCTTGTCAGACGATAAAAAGGGTTACATCAAAAAGATCCTTAGTAATAAGTCATATGACTTTATAAAGGAAAACTTTGATTACACCGTTTCAATGTTTGATAAGAGAGAAGAGGAAAAACTTCAAGGCCTCACAGAAGAAGCTAAACAACAGGCTACGTCAACAACTGTTGATCGTGTTGTAGTTGAGGAGTCGGTACAACCAACACAATCACAGCAAGACAACCCTGTTGCTAGTTTATATCTTACTGAGTTGACAAGATATTAATTTCAACTTACTTGAGAGCTATAGGACGGTTTCTTATAGTTCTGATATGTACTATACACATAGTATATGTTTTTAAATTTTAACCCATAACTAAATATGAACCAAATAAGACCAAATAACTCGTTCATCGATATGAGCCGTGCTAAGGCTCTTCTCGAGAAGTGGTCCCCTGTATTGGACTACACTTCAGATAACGTAAAACCAATCTCTGACGACCATCAGAGATATACAACCGCTTGTCTCTTAGAAAATCAAGAGAAGTGGTGCTTAACAGAGGGAAATAACGTAGCTGGTGGTACTGGCTCGGTATTTTCAAACGGCTCTGTAAACGTCGGCCAGTTTGGTAACCAAATACCAAACAGCTATGCCCAAGGTGATACTTATGCAACTGGTGATTTCAGATTGCCTAAGATTCTTATCCCAATGATCCGTCGTACCTTCCCTGAGCTTATCACTAACGAAATCGTTGGTGTTCAGCCAATGTCAGGTCCGGTAGGTCTTGCATTCGCCATTCGTTATAAATACGAATCAGAAGCACTCGGCAACGGTGTTGACGGTCAGCCATCAGCAACAGGTACAATCAACCTCGAACCACAAAATCAATCCGATGGTAAGGAAATTGGTTATCAGTATCTTGACTCAAGATTCACAGGTACAAGCTCATTAGCATTGTCTGGTCTTGGTTCAGGTTCTGATTTCCAATATCTTGCTACAGATCAAGGTGTTGCACAGTTACTTGCTAACTTCGAGTTAACTGGTAGGATTCCTCAGATCGTAACATCGTTTGAAAAGACAGCAGTCGAAGCTGGTACCCGTAGGTTAGCAGCTCGCTGGTCAGTTGAACTTGAGCAAGATCTCAAGAACATGAACGGTATCGATATCGACACTGAATTAACCAATGCGATGAGCTACGAAATTCAGGCTGAAATTGACCGCGAAATGTTAATGAGAATGGTTCAAATTTCTCTTAACGCTGGTTTCAACATTGGTTACTCACTTTGGAGCCCAGCATCAGCGGACGGTCGTTGGTTAGTTGAACGTAATCGTGACTTCTACCAGCAAATCATAATCCAGGCTAACAGAATTGCTGTTCGTAACCGTAGAGGTTCTGCAAACTTTATCGTTTGCACACCACGTGTTTCAGCAATCCTTGAAATGTTACCTGAGTTCCAATGGGTACCTGTACAAGGTAACGTAAACACACAACCAGTTGGTGTCGCCAAGATTGGCTCACTCGGTGGTCGTTTTAATGTTTACCGCGACACACGTACAGAAGCTCAGTCCAGCTTCTATTCTAATAGTGGTTATAGCTCAACACGTAATGTTGAATATGCATTACTTGGTTACAAAGGCCCTGAGTTCTACGACACAGGTATTATCTACTGCCCATACATACCAGTAATGGTACAGCGTACAATCGGTCCTAACGACTTCTCACCACGTGTTGGTCTCTTAACACGTTACGGTGTCGTTGACAACATCTTTGGTGCTGATTTGTATTACCATACAATCATCGTCAAGGATCTCGGTGTTGCATTCGCACCAGGTCAGCAAGTTGTTTACTTCTAAGCGAAGTAGTCAATATAAACAAAAAGAGCGTACCGAAAGGTACGCTCTTTTTTTATCGGTATATTTACTGTCGAGGGGTTTTACAGTAAGGTACATCTATATCAACAAATGGTGATTTATCCAATAACGTGTAATTTTTAGTTGCACGTATAGGGCAAATATCAATACCACCACGTCTGGTATAAAGACATTTAACCATTAATGAATAAGGTTGGAAACGATCATACAATCTTTTGAAAATTGTTTCACAAATTTCTTCGTGAAAATGGCATTCATCTCTAAATGATACAATATACTTTGCAAGACCAATTGGATCGATTGCATCTTGTGCTTGCATTTCAATAAAGACATCACCCCAATCAGGTTGACGGGTAACTCTGCAGTTACTCTTGAGTAAACTACTATGATATGCTTGTATAGGTAATGATTTAGGTTCAGCACTTTTATACTGAAACATAGATGTTAGTAAAGTTTTATCTTCTTGAAATTGAGTAATTTCCACATCATCCAAATTAAAACGGTTTTCAATTGTTGGAAATGCATGCCAACAATGATCCATTTCATAACCATTTTTAATAAAATTATTAACCTCAGTGGTAGTATAAAATCTACACTTAACTGTTGTTTCCAACAATGTAGATAGATCAGCCTCAACAGTTTTTTCAATAAAGTAAATTGTTTGTTCAGAAGTCTCACCGACTTTAAACATATTAAAACTGTTAAGGTAGAGCTTCAAACTTTTACTCTCAACAATATAATTATTAGTTGCTTTGTAAACAATTTTAAGTATACCTGCAACAGGTAAGCCTTTGATTGTTAATGCACTCACCTCATATGCATTCCACACATCATACCCTATAAAAGGTGGTATGTCGTCAGCAATGTTTAAATGAACTCTATTACTTTGTCTAGGTTCACGTACTAGGATACTCTTATCGTAGTTTTGAGGGTAATCTACAATACGTCCTAACACTTTTGATACATTTGTATTATCAATTTCAGCCATACCATAATATATTATAAATCACTATTAAATTCAAGTTTTATTATGAGTTTGTATTACCCCATTTACGATTAAATATATATAATGGCTGATAAAGAAATACAAAGCTTTACCGTTAAAAAATGGGATCGTAATTTAATCCGAGTTTGGTTTAAATTTACCGATGGTACAACAGCTATAGCTTTATATGATAAAAAAACTGGTAAAAAAGACCCCGGTGTTTTACCAGCCTATTACGATTCGCAAAATGCACCTGAAACTTTTAGCGTTAAAAAACAAGTTCAAAAAAAGGAAAAACAATTAAAACAAACAACTACAAATAATATCAATAATTTACAAAAATTAGAATCGAATAACTTTATTCAAAATAATTCAGCAGCACCTAATTATAAAGATAGTATTTCCAGTGCAGTAGAATCAAATAAACCAGACATGCTTGCATGTATAGGTCAAAAATTGAAAGATATAATTGGTATATTCACTTTACCATTTGGCTTACCATTAGAAATACCTAATTTACCTGATGTACCTAAAGTAAGTATAGGTGAAATATTTAATAATGTTCTTAAAGAATTAACTGCTGCTGCAGTGAGTCTTGAACAAACAGTGTTTGGTACTATAAATGATATCACCACATCAATAACATCAACTATTGAAATCGGTGATTTAAGTGTTAGTAAATTTCTTGGTTGTGATGAATTATCTGTATCTACACCTACCCAGAAAAAAGAATTAGCTACATCACCAGTTAAACAACAGCAAGCAACTGCAGCTGCGGTGCAAACAAGTACAACAAATTTACAAACAAAAACTGAAAAGAAAGTCGAGCAAAAAGTTGAACCTGTTAAAACTGCACAACAAACAGTTCCTGCTATAACAAAAGTTGAAGAGGAACCAGCTATACCATTTGAAATAACTGGTACATTACAACTTCAATATACCTTTGATGAAACAACACCAGACGATGAAGTGCTGTTTGTTTTTAACGGTAACGGTTATTCAAATAAGAAAATAAACCTTTTATTTCAGGATGGTTATAAAGCTTTAATTGATAAAGTAAATTTAAGCACAATTAAATCTAACCAAAAGTTTGATATAGGACAAGAAAAAGCAGGTTGTGATATGGAATTAATTTTAACAATTGTCAGCGACACTAAAAGAATTTGGCGAATAAGTGTAATTGACGATAGAAACCATACAGTTAAAATAGATTGGTTTTACAAACTTGTATACACCAAGAAAGGTCAAGAATTACCCACCACTAAATTAGGTGGTTCATTTAGGTACGGTCTAGATGGTGCATATACAGCTTACGGTGGTACGCAAAACCCTAATGATGCTGCTAAATTAATATTAGGGGAATTTTTAAATGGCGCGTTTAAAACTGACTTATTACCACAATTTACCATTTCTAAACTAGAAGATCTACCAACGCAATGCAAAATATAATACATCAACAAAAGTTTTACGGTAATTATGTAGGTATAGTAATACAAAACAACGACCCTTTAGGTAAAGGTCGTGTTAAAGTATATGTACCTCATATATCCCCTACAGTGTATAAAAGGTGGAATGAACTATCGCAAGATAAAAAATTTAAATTTTTAGGTAAAAATATTAATAGTGATTTAAGTATTATAGTACAAGATCTAAAAGAGATATTACCATGGTCGATTTGTGCATCACCTTTAATTGGTGAAAATACATCTGGTAGATATAATAATAGTCGTGATTATGCTTCAACATCTGATAGTAGTTTTTTCGGGTTATCTGGATTTCAAAGTTCACCAGACCCGTTAAATAATTCACAAAATACTACCACTGATGGTACCGGTGAAAAAGAAGGTGCGTTATACGAAAAATATAGAACTAAGCTAAGTGACCCGTTTAGTGATCCAAAAGAAAATAACGTTAATCAAGCTAATATATACGCACACGAATATACACCGTCAGTGTACGCTAATAAAGCAAAAGGCAGTTTTTGTGTGCCAGCTGTAGGTAGCCATTTATGGGTATTTTTTTATGACGGTGATCCCCATTACCCGGTTTATTTTGCAGCAGTTTTCGGTGAACAAGACTGGAATAATATCTACCTATTTAACGATCAAACGGGTTTAGATTATCCCGGTTCATTTGAAAACAACCCGGTAACGGAAAATACACCTAATTTAGAACAGTATCGAAACAAGTATCTTATTAATCAGAAAGGTGGTTCGCTTGAATTTATTAATAGCGATAACCGTGAATCAGTTAAGTTATCTCATGCAAGCGGTAGTTTTAAAGGGTTTACTAATGGTACAACTGTTGAATTAGCTACTAATAACGACCAGAAAATGGTTTTGAATGACCAGTTTTATACGGTTAAAGGTAATAGAAACGTATATATCGGTAGAGATGAAGATAAAAATATAAAAGGTGATTATTATTTAAAAATTGGTAATTTAAATAATACAGCTTTTAGTGAATGGAAAAATATAGTAACAGGATTTGCTAATATTAAACAACTATTTGATATCCGTAGAGCTCAAAAAATTGACTCGGAATATATAAAATATACAAGCACACTACAGTCAAGAGAAGGTAAATTTGCTAAATGCCCGGTGTGTAATGGTGCAAAAGGTAATGAATATATATTAATTAATAATACATCATCATTTCAAGAAGATATACCTATTATAAATGATACAGATAACGAGGTGGTTGATTACGTTAAAATTACTGACCCTTTAGTTGGATCATCTGCAACAAAAAGACTCTTACCACCGGTTTCAAGATGTCCCGTTTGTAATGGTACTGGTATAAGCCCAAGTTCAATGAACGGTGATTGGGTTACTGAAACATTAAAAGATTACAATAATCTTAGAAATCTTTACAATGATAAAATTATAGAGTTAGCTAAAACTGAAGATAAAATGGGTATCGGTGGTAATTATATAGTTGATATAACTAAACATAAAGTTGAAACAGTCGGTTTAGTTATGAATGATTTTGGTAATATACGTGTTGATAACATTGGTAAAATATACCCTAATGAAGTTTTAATAGATGATTTAGGTGTATATATATCAAAAAGAGAGTCACCTTTAATAGAGTATGTACATGTAGACGATTTACCTGGTGGTAATTATACCTTAAATGTATGTAACAGGTATACTTTAAATGTAGGCGCAGGGGGTATGAATCTTAAATCATATGGACCTGTTAATATATCAGGTACAATAACTAATATTGGCGGTGTTCAAGTAAATATTTCTGCTGAAACTGAAGTAAATATTAATGCAGAAAGTAGGTTATTACTTGAATCCAACATTATTATTTTAAAAAATAAACTAGGTGGTCAGGTATTGGTAGATAGTAACTTTGGTGTTAATGGTAATGCAATAATACGCGGTGGTATGCACGTAGACGGTGAACTATCTGTAAATCACATTACAGCTCCATATGAAATACAAGCTACCGAACTTGTACGCTTATTTGGTAAGTTACTTAAAGGTACAACATTTTTTGCTAGAGTAAATGATGACCCTGAAAACATAATTAAACTTGAATTGATAGATGATAGTAATGATAACATAGTACAATGTTATGATCATTCACATCATTTCAAAAATATACCGCTAAAATTAGTTAGCGGTAACGATCAAGTAAGATTGTCTGCTAAGTTAAACAACAATACATCTATTAACCCAGCTTTACCTATTATAAATGAATATAAAGGTTAAGTAGATTCAGGGTGTATTCTATAGTCAACCGAAGTTAAACAAGAGCAATCAATACCACCTGCGTATGAAATTGAACTTTGAAGATCTTCTTGAATCTCAATCATTTTTTCTAAGTAAGTCATTTTATTCTCAGGTATATGTTTTGTGGTACCTTCAATATTTTTTAACGACTTACTAATATGAGTCTTGGTTCTTGCACTTGCAGATCCAAAATACTCTTTTTCACCAGTTTGTAATGAAGGGGCAGGGCTATCATACAATGAGGCAAACATACCACCCGCCATTACCATTGTCGCACCTGCAACTAAAGCTTTAGTTATATCACCATTATGTTCAATACCACCGTCTGCAATTAATGGTACTTTTGCAGCGGTTGCACATTCTTGAACACACGTGAACATTGGAACTGTAAACCCGGTTTTGTATTTTGTAGTGCACGCTTTACCTTGACCTATACCAACTTTAACAGCATCAGCCCCACCGTCTTCCAAATATTTTACACCATCTGATGTACATACATTTCCAGCAATAATAAATGGTGTTTTACCAAACTCATGTCTAATTTTGTGTATTGTTGCAACCACACTTGGTGCATGACCATGGGCTATATCTATTGTAATATAATCAGGGACAATTTCATAATCATTTAATGTTTCAATTAAATGATGATCTTCCCGTTTGACACCGAGGCTTATTGATATAATTTGCTTTTGCTCTACTTTATTTCTACAAAATTGTAGCGTGTCACCAAATCTATGATAGATGTAAAAATAATCGTTACTTATAAGCGTATCACTAGTTCGCTCATCTATTGAGCAAAGCATATTTGCTGGTACAACCGGTACTTTAAACCGGTAACCTCCAAAGTTGACATCGGTTTGTGCTTGAGAACGCGATTCAACAGCACATTTACTCGGTACTAACCATATATCAGAATATTTATGAGCATACCACATATAGTATGTTTATTATACAGGCCATACATATTCAAGGTTGTTTGGTACTTCAGGCCAGATTTTTTCGTAATGATCTGGTTTTTTCTGCTTAAGCATACTTCTATGACTTAGATGAAACTCTTCATTACCTATAAATGAAGGCTTATCATATGATGAATTGTTATCACGATGGTTATTAATTTTATCCCAACAGGTGTCTTTATAACCTCTAGATTTCCACTCATCGCAAATAGCCAAACCATATTCAACTAATGCATTACTATAGTTCTGCCACATTTTTCGACAAGGGTGGTTAGACCACCCTCTAACAGGTAAACCTTTTTTAATTGTTGATATTGAATTTAATAACTGTAATACTTCAACTCGTTGTTTGCCTAATCTTTTTTGATCTAAAACTTTAGCACTCTCACTGAAACTTGCATACGGTAAAAATGTTTGCATATGTAAGATTATAAAGATTTCTATTAGGAATACAATTAAAATGCTTAGAACAATAGATCTAACTTAAAATTACGTTTAAAAATTTCGAGAGTACTGTTAGGTGAATTGCGTGTACAATTTTTAAGATACCATTGTCTAGCATTTTCACCTATTTGTTTGTATCTATCTATATTATCTTTTATACCTTCTTGCAAAGCAATTAGATTTGCATTATGTTTTTCAATATCAATTGCTTTTATATATGATGCATCAATAAACTCCCAATCCCAGTCACATATCTTAACATAATGAACACCCTCAATAGGTGGATCATCAAAACTGCTATGGAAAGGTGTTCTAAACATACAAATACCCATACCCATTAATTCAATATCTCTACAACTCATATCACCTATACCTGGCATTGACAATGAGCAAAGATTATTTGATTGTTCTTCTAAGAATTGTTGTTCTGGTACTTTATCGGATGTAACTAAAATATTTGGATGTTTTAAAGTATCCATCACTAATTCTCTATATGGAATAGATTTTATACCTCTAAAAACAATTTTATCACCAAAAGTTGTTTTAGTTTTTCTCAACTCATACATTTTTTCGACACCTGTTTCGTTTGTTTCAATAATAGGGTGAAACGAAACAGGTACTAGTTTTTCTTGTATATTATCGAAATAATGTACTTTTTCTAAAAAAACGGGTATTACATCACGCCAATTATAATATGATTTTACTGTAAAATTATTACATGTAAAAATTTGCTGCATTTGTTCGATATTAGGCCATAACTGTTTATCAAACAAAACAAACGGTGAATCTACAAATGATATTATCGAATATTTACCATTTTCAGGGTTTTCTATTGTACAAAGATTAGGTCCTATTTTTTTGAAACAATCAAAACCACCGTAACACGGTATATCGATATGATTAATCTCAATACCTGTAAATGTGTTTTTTAAATACTCAAATATCTTATAAAAATAATAATTGGTATTTATATGTCGCCAATCTTTAAAATAAACATCTAACTTTCGCATAAAAATGGCGGGTAGAGAGGGATTTGAACCCCCGGTAGCTATTAACTACGATTGATTTCAAGTCAATTGCCTTAAACCACTCAGCCATCTACCCTAAATTGGTGGAGATGAGGGGAGTTGAACCCCTGTCTTTAATAGGTTCAATAACCAGACTACATGCTTAGTTAATTTTAAATTTAAACAATATATTATGAATTAACAAACCGTATATTATCTATATTGTAAGTTTTAATTGCTATATACAATAATAATAACAATCTAACCTAATAATATACACCTATTACATATATTAGGTATCTATATAATAGATGTCGCAGATTCAGGCTGCGATTGCGACTTCTTCGTCCTCAAACGAATAGTCGTATTCGGCAACTATTTCAGTAGTTACTTTTTTGACAGGTGATTAAAGAGGCCAACTATCATCCTCTACATGCCTAGTTTATATCAACTATTAAATCGAAACCAGTACATCCCCATAATGTAAAAGAACTGGAGCGGGTAGTCGGAATCGAACCGACACGTAAACCTTGGCAAGGTTCCAGGCTAGCCACTACATCATACCCGCTTCAATTGGTGGACCGGAGGAGAATCGAACTCCTACCTAAAGCTTGCAAAGCTCCCGTGCTACCATTATCACTACCAGCCCATTTAAATTGGATGACCACGGCCTGCGAATATACGAGGATTTCACTGTGTTCCATATGTCTATCTCGTCAACTTCAGCCTTCTCCTCCCCCAGACTGGAGGTGTTTTACAATTCTATATCACTAATGATCAAATTTTTAAAGAACAAAAATGGTCTCGGGTGCGAGATTTGAACTCACGTTATTCCACATCCCAAATGTGGTGCCATACCAAGCTAGGCGAACCCGAGTTTAAAATTACGTATATATTTATCGACTTGATCCTTTATTTCAATATGAAATTTACTATGCATATATTGATGATGAGTGGGGCATAAAGGTATTAAATTGCAAGGGTTGTTATTATTATGATTCATATCGTAATGGTGAACTGCTACAATATTGCATTCTTTACAAATAATACATTCTTTTTTATGGTAGTAAAAACAAGTACTTCTATATACATCATGCTTCCAATTACCATTATTGGGCCCGGTTCTAAATATTTTGTTAGAGCATTTATACGAACAAGTAATCTTTTTACTTTTTGAAGGGGTATTAAACTGTTTCAAACATGACGGGCACTGTCTTGTTTCGTAATTAATTCGTTTACATTTTTTACATTTATAATGTTCTGTATTTTTTATAGCCCTATATTCATACGGCCATTTATGTGATATTTTGGTACAAATGGAACATTTTAGTTCTATTTTTGTCATGTAAATATTTAGTCTGCATGACAAATTTCGATCGAATTATTTTACCACGACTCTCGGTAATGGCTGAGACGGGTGGAATCGAACCACCACTGTCTGATCCAAAGTCAGAAGCACTACCATTATGCAACGTCTCAATATCAAACAACACCTGCAGCTTTCACTGCAAGATTAATTCTATTTATCCCGTTAACCCGTTTAAACAAGTTACCGGATGTATACTTATTTAATATCTCTTCTTCAATCTTTTTCTTAGTTGCACGTTTTGTTATATCAACAGTATCATCTGTAAAAATCTCAAGTACAACTTGATATTTCATATTAAGGATTTTCTTTCTCTTTTACATCATCAATAATACATTGAATCTCATCTTCAATACTTTTAATTTTTTCACGATACCCTGCGTTCATATCTTTCTTTTCTTGACGAATACGAATAAGATCTTCAGTGAGTTCGTATATCTTAGCTTCTGCTTGCTGCTTAGTTAGCTTATTTTGCATAATGTTATTATATAGTAATCCAAAAATAAATCAATAGGAAAATTATCCGATAATTAATGTACTTTTTAATAAACAACGGTCACCTTTTTTAGAGGCAAAATAACAATTTCTGCCATGTAATACTCTATAATCATGAAAAAAGACCGTGTCGTTGTTTTTAAGTAAAACGCTGTGAACTAATCCAGATTTTTCAACACGATTATCTAACCAATTTTTAAATCTTTCAATTAAATCTTTAGCTGCATGTGTATTTAATGCTCTTTTAGCAGGGGGGTAATTCCAATTAATTTTATAATCGTCCGTCACTTTTTCTAAAATACACCGTCTTTTAACTCTATTACCTTTAGCATGCAATACTGGAATAGATAACAAATCATTAAATAAAACTTCTTCATTATCCGCTAGTAACAATTCTACTAATAAACGAGTGTCAATAAATGTGGTAGCACCACCTATTGGAGCTTTTTTTACACACATTAAAAATTGAATATTATTATCAACATTAACATAACTATAATCTGTATGTAGGGGTTGATTAGCCTTTGCAGTACGGTATTGCTTTTGATCTTCTGGATCAAAGCTAATTTCCATTAGTTGTTCACCTGTAGTTACCCCGGTTTTTAAATCTTCTTGTGAGTCTACTATTTTACCAAATTTTTTAATATAATTTTCTATAAATTCAGTGATAGGCGTATTAAAAATGTAGCTTTTGACGACTAACACTTTATACTTTTTAATACAATCTAAAAAGTATTGCTCATCACCTAGTATACTACTGTAGTCTATTTGTTTAAAAAATTTCATATTATCTAAATATATATGGTCTCCATTCTTCCCTTTTCAATACTTTGTATTGTAATTTATCGTATTTATCGTAGGTGGTACCAGTAAGTTCCTCACCTTTATAGTTTGGGTATGGGTATATTTGACCTTTTCTAGTATTGCAGGGTTGACACGTTAAAGTAATATTAAACCAATCAAGTGTACCACCGAAAGATTTTGGGTATATATGCTCAAGAGTCATTATATCTTGCGGTTTATGTAAACCGCAAATTTGACAAATACCTTTATATTTCTTATAAAGGAGAGAAAGTTTAGGCATTTTCTTTGCTTGATGGTAAAAATGTGCCGTAGTTAATAATATTGTAGGTACAGGTATTAACTGATTTATTGATCGAATAAAAGGTTGGTTTTCATAATAGTGTGTACCACCTGAATTAACCCAATCCTCCCAACAGACCGGTTCACCGACTCTGTTTAACGCTCTAACTTTAGGGTTCTTTTTATGTTTACCACCGAATGTGAATAGTTTTTTTACACCTTCACGTACTGATGTTATATGTAAAGGCATCCAACAATAGTCTAAAATTAAAACCAACTCATCGGTAGGTTTTACCAATACCGGCGTCTTCATTCGTTAAGAATATAATAACACCAATCAAAAATCAATGGTAAATACATCCATTATATTTTTTAAGTTGATGATGTATAAACTCTTGCTCTAACTCTACAGTTTCTGCACTACGTTCAAACTCTGCTATAGGTTGGAATACAAATGCATAACCTTCGTCAGTTTCACCGTGAAAATAATATCCATTTTTACGATAAAAATCTATCGAATCGGGGTCGCAAAACATTCTAATATACTTTACATCATTTTCCAATGCATGTTTTCTAATATTTGAAAGTAATGCAGTACCGTAACCTTTACCTCGATTATCTGTAGTTGTTAAAATACGTTTTATGTCAAGATATATTAAATCTTTATACATATCATATACATAAAAACAAATACCACCTATTTTCGCATTACTATCAAACAGTGCTGCAGGTGATGTTAACCAAAAATTATTTTTATCGTAGTATGGTATACAATCATAAAAAATATAAGTGTGGTCGAAACTATCTTCTGGATAGTTGCTAAATAACTTAATCACTTCTGCTCTATCTATTTTAGCTAAATGCATATTAAAAATCATCACTGAGTGCACCCGAACTTTGATATTCTATCACTCTAGTTTCAAAAAAGTTTTTAGCTTTAATAAGATCTTGAACTTCACTCAAGAATTTAAACGGGTTTTTATCACTTGGAAATCTATATAACATTCCTACACCTTCAAGTCTTCTATTACCAATGTATTCCATATATTGTACAAACATACTTGAATTTAAACCAAGTATACCACCTTGGAGAACATCGTTCGCATAAGCGATCTCAAGTGCAACTGCTTCTCTAAGGTATTCAGTCAACTCATTTTCGAACTCTTTAGTCCAAATTTGAGGGTTCTGTTCTTTAATTTTGTTTATTACCGCTGTACCAAATTTAATATGGTTACTTTCATCACGAAGTGTGTATTCAATTTGTTCACCTACACCAGGTAACTTGTCTTTCATTGCAAGTAACATTGCAAATCCTGAGAAAAAGAATGTACCTTCACATACAATCCAATAAAGAAATGCTGCTCTAACAACTTCTTGTAAACCCCTTGTGGTGGTTACATCTACATTTTTAAGTATACCCGTTGTTACACTCATCAAGAAATCATCTTTTGCTTTAATAGAAGGTATTGAGGTATATGCTTGATATACCTCGGTTATATCTAATGACAAGGAATCGCAAACATGTACAATTGTATCATTATGTAAACATTCTTCCCATATCTGTCTAGACATATATTGTCTACATTCAGGGTCAGTTACATATTGATATAATGTCACCAGATTATTACCAACAAGGCTCTCACTACCAGCAAAGAATCCAAGTGTTCTTTTTGCAACACGTTTTTCATCCTCTGTTAGAACACCGCTGTTCCAATTTTGAATATCGCGAGTCATTGCAATCTCTTCTGGGTCCCAATTATTACGTTTACCTGTTTTATAAAGATCCCAAGCCCACTTGTTAACATGGGGTAATATTTGATTAACACCTGTTTGATTTGCTGAAATAATAGTACCTGTCTTCATACGAAAAATTTATTGCCAATAGTGTAGTATACTTGTGTTTTAGTACCAAGTTTTTTCTTAACGCTCTTACCAGGAGCTACACGTTTTACAGTGCAGCACTTTTTTGTTCTCCAATTAATTTTGTTATTAAAGATTGAGCAACCTCCAACCCTTTCTGATTGAAGGTTTGCTTATTTCTAACAAAATAATTAATTATATATTCTTTACGAATAGAGTTAATAATATTAAGCATACTTTCATCACTACCTTTATTAGTAATAATGTATTGAAGTAAACCTAATTCATCTTCTGTTAATTTTCCAAGCTCATGATTGAATATCATATTTATTGACAGCTCATGCAACTAGGATCATTAATCTTGCACATTTTAGGTTCGTTATCCTCCACCGGTTCAGCCTGTTGGATTTCATTCTTAGAAACAGTGCTCTTCTCAACTTCACTTGCACCTTTACCTCGCAAGTAATACGTTGTTTTTAAACATGAACCCCATGCATGCATATAAAGGTCATTTAAATGCTTCAACGATGTTTTATCGTTGTAGAGGTTTAAGCTTTGACCTTGATCAATCCAAATTTGCCTATACGCAGCATTATCAATTAATTTAAACTGATCTACTTGGAATGCAGTCTTATATTTTGCTTTAATATTTGCAATTTCATTTGCTTTAATTTTACCAGTAGCTTCAAAATTAAAGTTTTGAATATCACCATTATTATTCTTAAGGTGAGAAAGCATAGACTCATTCCATAAACCATACTTTCTCATATCTTCAACAAACCATTTATTTACCATAGTGAAATCACCCGATAAAGTACTATACACAAAAATATTGCTAAAGTATGGTTCAATACTTTGACTTGCACCGGTAATAGAACTAATTGATGCAGTAGGTGCTATTGCCATGGTATTGCTATTACGCATACCGTGCTTCTTAATATGTGTACGCAATATATCCCAGTCATCAAGTGTTTCAAGACTGTCACGCTTTAGTGTTTTACCAGTGCGATACTTTATCAATTCAATATATGTATCAACCGGTAATTTACCTTTAGTCCAAAGCGACCCATCGTATGAAGGATATGTACCGCGTTCTTTAGCAAGTTCACTGCTTGCTTTAATTGCATTAAATGAAATAAACTCGTATATTTGACTTGCAAGACTACCTGCAAGTTCACTATCCATAGCAACATTTAATGCATGGTATAGGTCATGCCAACCCATCGAACCCAACCCAACGGGTCTGTGGTTCATATTGCTTTTACGTGCTTCTTCGGTAGGATAAAAATTGATATCAATAACATTATCAAGCATTCGCATTCCTACACGTATAGTATCTTCAAGACCTTCCCAATTAATACCTTCAGAAGGTGTAACAAACTTAGCTAGATTAATACTTGCAAGATTACATACTGCGGTTTCACCGTATTCCTTCACCTTACGTGTACCATCATCTTTGTATGATGTTGGTTTGGTATGTAAAAGTATTTCAGTGCAAAGATTACTTGAATGAACTACACCTACATGTTGATTACTATAACGAATATTAGAAGGGTCCTTAAATGTTATCCAAGGGTGGCCAGTCTCGTAAATCATTCTTAACATCTTTTTCCAAAGATCTTTTGCACTTATTTCTTTGAAAAATTTAAGCTTACCAGCCTTACCTTTATCGACATAATTCCAATATATCTTTTCAAATTCTTCACCGAAAGTTTCATGCAACTCTGGACATTCAGCTGGTGAAAAAAGATACCAAGGACCATCCTTATTAACTTGTTGAATAAACAAATCAGGAATCCAGTTAGCGGTATTCATATCATGAGTACGCTTACGTTCATCACCGGTATTTTTTCTCAATTCGAGAAAATCATTTACATCACCATGCCATGATTCGAGATAAGCACAACCCGCACCCTTACGTTTACCACCCTGATTTACGGCAACAAGCATGTCATTGTAAACTTTCCAGAAATATACCGCTCCTTGGGTGTAACCGTTAGTACCTTTAATGTAACAATTTTGAGGTCTGAATGCTGTAAGATCCATACCAAGACCACCAGCGTATTTACTCTTGAGAGCCTCTTGATGTAACCCATCGAAAATACCATCTATACTATCTTCAAACGTTGACAAGAAACATGAGGATAATTGATTGTGTACACCACCGCTATTGAATAAGGTCGGTGTAGATGATATTAGGCTGAATGTACACAACACATTATAGAACTTAATAGCCCATTCATCACGGTCTTCAGCTTTTTCGTTAATTGCTAAACCCATTGCAACCCGCATCCAAAATGCCTGAGGTGTTTCAACCCGACGACCTTTGATGTGATAAAGATAGCGATCGTATACAGTTTGTAGACCAAGGTACTCAAAATTATTATCATGTGGTACAGACAAAAACTCTGAAAGCTTTTTAAGGTTAAACTTTTTAAGTTCTTTACTTACAATACCCTCATCAATTAAGTTCTTTATGTTTGAAATAAAGGCTTTCCTGTATTGAAGTTCAAACAGATCGTTATCGGTATTTTCACCGAAAACTTCCTTATATATAGTTGTAAGAAGAAGGCGTGCTGCAACATATGTGTAATTCGGCTCTTCTTCAATAAGAGCTCTTGCTGACTTAATTAAAGCCTTGTCTATTTCCGTAGTTGGAACACCGTCGTATAGTTTAATCTTTGCATTATACATTACCTGTGTAACATCTACATGCTGTATATCAGCACAGCATCTTGTTACAACAGACAATATTTTCTCTTCGTTGAAAGTTTCTTTATCACCGTTTCGTTTGATTACGTTCATAGAATATCGTTATTTATATATTATTTTGGTGTTATATCAATAGTAAAATAGGAAAATATACATCCCAGTAACTTTTACGTAACTTGGTGCGCTAGAACAGTTATAAGCTATAGCATCGAGGTTAGAATGGTTGCTATCTATATATTTTTTACCTTGATCGAATGTTAATGCTAATGTGTCTTTATTCGTCAATAAAAATGATTCAGATAAATTAATATCATATTCTTTTGCGCAGATATTCATCGACGTTTTAATATCTGTAATATTAAGCAATTTAAAATCGCTTATAAAATTATACAACTCATTTCCTTCTCTAGTTAGGTCCGACCAAATACCGTAATATGTATTACCATCATCGTGACGAACATAAGTCGGGTTATATTCGTCAGGTATTTTATGTCTCACTCTATCATATTCATTACGAATAGGAAATCCCACGAAAGCTTTTTTATCGTAATTAGAAGTAATCTCTATACTATCTAAAACAACTGGATATTCAACTAACTTGAAGTATTGTGTGTTTTCTAATTTATTCATAATTCAATAGTAAATTATGAAAATTAAAAATCCACTCTTACACTTTAAATGTTCTTTGTAAGAAACAATTAGGTAACTTATATATTCTACCTTGTTGCTGACCGTTGAGGTCTATAACCACCGTAAATATATCATCAGATTGAACCGGGCCATTAACTAAATTACCAGGCAAAATAAAAGTTTTTAATAGTGTACCTGTTTTAGAATTAAAAACTTTTATTTGGTTTTTTGTAGCTGTAATGATATACAAATTCTTCATCACTCTTTCTTTTTATTTATTATCTCAATCCTATTTAGAATCTTTTCGACATTAACTGCTACACTTAACAACTTGTTTTCAGCTTCAAGCTTTTCAATTGTTTGTGTTTGAATCTTATTTGCACTTTTTAATAAATCTATTTCACGATAAAGTTCGTTAATCTTAAATGCTTCTTCTTTTGTCATACTGCTATTTATAATGCTGTAAGATACATATCAACTAAAATTCACTTGATGGTGGTACACCTATTGAAACACCTTTTGTGCTTTCATTTTGTTGTTTTTCATGTTCTTGCAATTCTTTATGAAAATTATAAAATATATCTGATTCTACAGGTGGTAAAGAATCATAATAATTACAATCAATATTATGCTGTTTTGATAAAATAAATTGCTTTAAAAATATATTGGTTAAATGTTCATTAAAAAATACGGATAATAAAGCATGCATATTATCTTGGTCTAGATATAGCTTAACAGGTGTTTCTTCTTTTGTTTCAATATTAACTTTGAGAGTTAAAATATCAAAATCTTGTATTTGTTGTTTAAAAAGATATATGCTTTGATACAATCTCAACATAATCTGACCTGGTAATATATTGATAGCTTCAATTTTTTCATTTTCAGGTAAATTGTTAAGATCAAAAATTCTATTACCAATTTTAATTGAATATATAAAATTGTGAATATCTTGCGGGTTGATAAAAATTTGTTTAGGTACCCCAGTAGTAACTTGTAATAACCCATACTGTATGTTATCTGCAAAAGTTAGTTGTGAGTTGTTTACAATTTTATCTATTATTGAATATATACTATAATTTAAGTTATACTTAGCGCTATCTTTTTGTATAGATTGGGTTAGAGTGTCACCTATAGAAATACAACGTAAGTTAAGTAGTGTAACGAATTTATCTATAAAATTTATATCCGTCAATTCTCCAAAGGAGCAATCATATATAAGACTGTTAATAAAATTATTACATTGACTATAATTTTTATTGGTTAATGTTTTAAGTAAATTTTTATATTCCAAATTAGTAAACTGTTTAATAGAAACAGTTTTTTTACTGTATGGTAAATATATGCGGATAGTAAAAGCCACGTAAATAATTTATCTATAATATAAGTTTAAATCAATTTTAACCCTGTAATGGCGATATACGTGGTATAATATTGCCTGATCTTATTCTATTAATTATATCAGGTAATGGTAAATATAGCGTATTTTGTACCGCATAATTACTATATCTCCATGTTACCGGGTATGTATCAATTGCTTCACCCTCATACACCAACTCTCTACTTGCCACTGTAGTTGGATAGCAATTATAAAAAGTCCAAATTTTGCGAGGTATCATAGATAGTTTTTGATACGATCTAGTATACTGCAAAATTGTTATAGTTGTACTGACGTCTTTTTCTGCTTCGTTAATTGGTCTTGCAACATAACCATAATGCTCACTTAAAATTACCCATGGTCTAATTACAAAATCTACAAACGATGTATTGGTTTCCAAAAAGTTGATTTGAAAGCCTGAATCGAAACCTGTTCTACCGTTACTAACTGAACCGTTTAAAAAACCTCTATTAAACCCATTTTCAGTAGAAGATGTATTATTAACTTCATTTTCAGGTATACCTACACCTTGTGCGAAAATACAACCTACAACTTTATTCAATGGAAATGATTTTAATTTTGTAACAGCACTATTTATATTAAAGTTGTGGGTGTTACCTTCTGTGCGTTCAAGCATTTGCAATGTTTGCGTTGTTAAAGCTTTAGGGTAACCTTGTATTAATACTAACCATTGAGTTTTAAGTGGTATAGCAGTTAACCACGACTCCATTTGTGCAATAAAATAATCCCTCGCACTAATTAGTGGTATACCTGGAATTGTGTAACCAAAAATATTCGTTATTTGAGGTGCAATTAACGAATTTGTACCAGTGAAAACACCTGATATATTTTCACCTAAACCCCTTACTACATCTGTTATTGGGTTATTCATCTAAGATTATTTAATCTTAGAATTACTGTCCTCTTGGTGGGGCTAATCTTCTAAAGTAATGGTATGCTACAGTTGCTGTAAAGTTAACAACATCACCTGTACCAGATGACATATTATACTCAATTGCTCCAACGGTTCTTACTGATACACCAACTAACTGATATTGTGATACTCTATTAAGCTGGGTATCTAATTGTAACATATCAATTGTTGCAGTCTGTCTTGGTGCAAAATAATTACCTGTGCTTGTTGCATCGTCGAATATATCACGTGACCAATCTTCGAATTTGCGACGTATTTGTGATCTTGAATCACAATAGAATGTTAAATTATAACCTTCTGAGCCATCGTAAGTTGCTACACCGGGTAAGTTAAAATTGAGACCCATGTATGGTACTGCAACGTTTTGGATTGATCTTGCAGGTAGTGAACCAGCTGTCAAGTAAACCAAATCATTCTCATCGAATGTAATAGTACTAGCACCACCCGTGTTCATTGAAAGTAATCTAAATTGAAAATTACGTGCAAAATCACGTTGTAATGCTACTCTGTAAAAATCGGCTATAGTTTGCTTTACGTCTGGCATATAATTATTTATTCTTGGATGGGTTTTTTTTACATAAAAAAGGGACCGAAAAACGGTCCCTTCTGTATTAATATTTACCTGTTTTTATCCTACCAACTCTTGGAAGTTCTGCGATGTTCTCGTTGCAATAAAGTTCACTAAGATGAACTCTGCAGTTCTTACAGGTTTAATGTAAATATCAACAATCAATTGATTTTGATCAATTACTTCAGGTGTGTTATTCCTTTCATCGCATACAATGAGATAATCATATACACCTTCAGTATTTTTAGCATCATCAAATATTGGGTTGATAACATTAACAAGACTAGATCTTGTAAACAATGTATTAGGTTCAAATATGAAATACTTAACTGTATTTCTTGTTTGTTTCTCTAACACCAAGAACAATCTCCTTACATTAATTCTATCAAATGCACTTGGCTTGTCTAATAATGTTTTCTGACCCATTACAACAAACCCTTCACCTGGGAAGAATGCAACAGGATTTATACTTAACGGGTATAATTGATCACGTTGTGCTTGATTTGGATAAAATGCAATATCAGTAATTGTTTGCACTAAACCTCTTGTGAAACCAGCTGGTGCAAACCATGGTTTAAAGTTTGCATCAGTGTTACCCATCAATTGACCTGCAACACCGCTGAATGGTATCCAAACTTGTTGGCTGCTAAACGAATCAAATACTTTAGCCCATGTACCATATATACAAGCGTAACTTGTGTTAGCATTATACAACAAATGTTTTAACGGTGAGTAAATATATTGACCGAAGTTATAGCTACCTTGGCTTATTGTTTTAAGGTTGGGTCCATCAACAAGCAAGTTTCTATATACATCAGCAATAAGCAAGCAATCTTTTCTGGTGTTCTGGCAGAATGAATTCATCTGTGAGAATATAACATTCCAGTTTGTTATAATTGCTGATGCATCTGTATCATTACCACCTAAAATGTCAGTGGTTGGTTTAGCTGTTCTCAAACCATCTACAAACTGTAACATGCTAACCGTGTCATCAAAGTAATTGGTACCTAATGTTTGACATGTAGTGAATATTGTTGAAAGACCTGCGTCAAGAACAATATCAATATCATAAAGGTCAATATTTGACAATCTGTCAAATAAACGATCTAATTTATTAGGTATGCTACCAACACTCTTATTTGTTATTTGAGTTGGTGTAAATACACCCTGAGCCCAAAGATAGCCACCATCGCTACCAATACCAGTTGCTGCACTTTGAACAACCCCTGATGCTGCACCAACAATTGATGTATATTCACTATCTGTAATATCTGTGGATGATAACAAATATGTGAGTGTATTTGTTGCCATTCTTACTTTGGTCTTAGGTAAACCATCTAAACTTAACCAAGTTGTTGTTCTGTAATCTGGTGCACCTGCAGGTTGATATATCTCACCAGAAATATACGGGTTAACAAGAACTTTAACATTTGGACTTGTTTGTGCAACTTTTGGTAAAAAGAAACTTATAGGTTGACCACCATTTTCACTGTTAATTTGACGATTAAAATCAAGTGAACCAATATAACCTTCTTGATAAACGAAATCAAGCTTAATGGTATCGGGTGAGAACGTTGATTGGCGTAATTTAAACACTGCAAGGGTTAATGTATCATCAAAACCTCTTGTGTTAAGATTATATGTTGGAATTGCCTCAATAACCTCTGAAACTGTGTTACCAGCAGGAATTTCCGTTGATGGTAATGCAAGTTGGAAGTTAAGACGTGTAGATGGTAATGTTGAAGCGTATGTATTGCTATTAAGATTATATGAATCCAACAATGTTGAAACACCTCTTACACCGATAACATTATCAAATGGTGTTGCAGGGTTATAATTTGTGTTATCTACTATAGCCGTATAATAACCTTCAAATCTGTTGTTGTTAGCAACTTGAGCACTATTAAGAATAATTACACCAGCACTAGCTAAATTTTGAATATTTAAATCAGAGCTGTTCCAATCTAAAAGTGATGATAAATCAGTTGATGAAGCTGACCATGTAAATGATGTACCTTCTTGTAATAACAATGCGTTATATGCTGAAAGCGGTAAATTTACAAGATAAGGAGCACCAAGAAAATATGTCGAAATAGGGTTGGTTGATGTATAAGCAAGGTTGCTTGTTAACTCTGTGCCGTTATAAGCTGTAACAGGGTAAACAAGTGCACTATAAAAGGTCTGGCTAAATCCTTCACCGGTGTTGTCACCATAAGGTAATCTATTAACCAACACATTTACCGGGCTATTAAATAACTGAGCTACTGAATGGTAGAAATACCTTTCTGCAGCATTTGTCGGTGCACCGTAAATATCGAGAAATTCGGATCTTGATGTAACTTGTATTACTTCATCAGCTGGACCCTGAGGAGCGAAACCTGCAACGAGCACATTTGTACCGATTTTTAATGCTGCTCTAAGCGTGAGATCAACCTCATTTATTTGCACACCTGGGCTAGTTAATCTATTATTATTCGTGATAGGCATATTTATATTTATTGATTACGTACCACTTTTTTTCTAGATCAAAAGTTTCATGTAAAATTGATTAAATGAAAATGTAAAAGCTGTATCATATTGAGTAGCATCCCTGTAATTAGCTGTTAAAGACCCTAAATTTACTGGAAATGCTTTGGTGTATGTAAATTGTGCTATTTTATTATTATACTCATCTAAACTATATAAAGTAAAGTCAGTATAGTAAAGGTCTGACTCAGATAACCCTTGTTTGTAATTCTTTCTTGATATAGACTTAACCACATCATCTATACCACCTTGGTCAGATTTTGCAAAAATACCGTCTTTATCATCATTTAAAATATCTAACCATTTATAGATAAAATAGTAATTATGAAATCTATTATCTACAGTAAAGTTTACAGTGATGTCATTATAAGGTGTTCTTGAATAAGTTGATACTTTAATACTTTGATTACCAAACCCTAAAGTTGTAGATGGTACACTGATTTCAGGTATTATAGTACCATACACACTATATTGTATACTTGTTGGAAAAATGTTACCGATATCAAATTCTCTAAATATCTTAGGTGGTGTTAACACAAGAATAAATTTATCCGCTCTCTGTTTATTGATCGGAGCTTGCGTATACGGTAATGAATTGACTGGTATATCTGCCACAATAATATTTATTAGTACCTTTGTTGATGTAAGAAAGAGTACCCCATTGCTTTTAGTTCATCTAAGTCTTCATTTGGCTCACCTTCATTTGATGTAAATACAAAAGGTGTAGGTAAACCTTGTTGTAAATTATTCATCCCGTTGTAAATTGAATTAAATGAATGTAAAGCAACATTTGATGTATCGTGATATGGTTTAATAATTAACGGTCTTTTATTTTCATCATACTTTTCAACATGAAAATATTTTTCAACAAGTTCGTTATCCAATACAATTAGAGCCCATACTAGACTCATTACACGGTCATCAAATACATCCGCACCAGGTCTAGCTTTCCATGAACCGTTAGGGTATCTTACGAAATTCTTAAGTTCTTTTAACGTATTTTCATCCCTTATTGCAACAGCTTTTTGTTCTTTTAACCAATATCTTTTATTCATCACCCCTTTAAATTTTATATTAGAGTGTGATGTAATACCTTTTTTATTGGTTGCAATTTTTAAGCTGTTTCCATAGCCGTAAGTTAAAATATTAGTGTAATTATAAGAATAAAACAATTGATCAATTACTTGACCCCCGCAGTTATTTCTTTCTATTGACACCAATGGGTTACCCCATTGCGTTAAAATTTCATGCAACTTTTTTGTGAAGTGAATAGGAGCAATTGTGTTACAATTATAGGTCGCAACTTGTTCAATATTGGTCAAATCTTGTAAATCTAAAATTTGGATTGACGTATAATTTTCACCCAGACCTTCCGCTACATCAACACCCACAACGTAAACACCGTTAGGTTCAGGGTCTTTATAAACATAGTATTTACCTTCATCTAAAACAAACTGTGGTTGGCGTATATTCTTTTTTAAATGTGCAAATAAAACTTCATCAACTGCTGATTCACCTGTTTGTATAAACTTGCAACCAAACTCTTGATCAAATGCCTCTTCGCTACCAAGAGCGAGTATCATTTCACGTCTCCACAGTAAATTTCTACCAGGAATCTCACTCCAAAGAACCTTATCGTAAGCCCAATTATTTTTATTAGCTTCTGCTTTGGAATATATATCGTAAAATAAATTATCTGTCCCGTTGGCTGTTGAAGCTATAAAGATTTTTGATTTTTTAGATGACGAAACAATGGGAAACACTGATTTCCAGAACTCATTTACTATGTGTGGTTCAATAAACGCCAACTCATCCAAAATAAGTAAACTGACTGACATACCACGGGCAGCTGTACCCGTTGTGGTACTTATACCTATTGAACTACCATTACTCAAAACCATGGATTCCTTACCATATTCTTTAACACCTGCTTTCAACCAATTAGGTAATTCTTCATATGCTAAACGTATTCTACTAAAAATTTCTTTAGCGGTACCTTCTTTATTTGCAACAATTAACACTTTTTGATCATCGTTAAAACAAGCAAACCAAAGTGCATATATTGTCATTAATGTGGTGTTATGTGTGGGTATATACTGTCTACCACAGAGAAATAAATTATCTTTACTATCTACAGTTATGCATCTTACAGGTACAGAGTCAATCTTCTCAACATTTTTAATATAATGCCATTGGGATCTAAATTTTGATTGTACATGTAGTGGTTTAGGTTTTATACGCGACTTTTTAAACATTAAAGTTGCTACATACTCAATAGGTGTAAAAGTAATACACCCGCATTCAGCGCATTCGACCCCGTTTAATGTAGGGGTATATTGTTTAAATGTAACTTTGTAGCCAAGGCTCTCAACCAGTTCTTTTACCTGTTTAACCAACCGTATATTAGTATTATAAAATTGACAAACACCGTTTTTATTGATATAACCATCACTATCAATTAAACCTTGTAATAATTTTAATCTTTGTTGTCTTGAAGATTGTAAGTAAGCAGTCGGTATATGTTTATTATCTATTAAGTTATTATCATGCAATAATGTAGATAAACTTTTGGTTTTAACATTACTTGTTGTAGATAACCTTAATGTATAATTATCTGCATAATATTCGTGTAAAGTTAATTTATCAAATTGTGATTGATATGTTTTAAGTGTATCTATCGTTTCATTTAAATCACGTTTACCTATTGAGATAGTAGCACCACTTGATGTACCGTCACCTAGCCACATACCTAGCACATAAGGATCAATAGGTAAATTACTAGATTCATATGTAACACCATTAATACACATTGGTATACGATGGTTAGGCTCTTTACCAGCTAATAATGTTTTACAGATTTCACCTGTTGTCTTAACAGTTCCGCCTTTATATCTTTCATTTTTCGACTCTGTAAACCATAAATGTTCTTCATCTGCAATAATTGTTTCACCATTATCAAATGTTATTTTATAACATGGTCTACCATACATCACATCATGCGCACATAAAATATTACATGGTTTACCATCTAAACCGTATACTTGATCACCTTGTTTAAGCTCACCCATAGTTGTCCACCCGTTCGGTGTTGGTATAGGCGTATCTAATGCTAATGCCTTACCTATCTGACGGGAAGCTAAAAGTATAAAAAAACGGTTATCCATCATTTTTTTGAGAACCCGTTTTTGACATTTATGTAGTTCAATACATTTTCTACCTTCATCTAAGCTAATTATATAAAAGTAAGTTGAAGCAAAGTGTACAATATCATCAGATGATTTTTTAATCTCTTTAATCATCTCAGGAGTATACTCAAAGCTAGTATTTGCTGTTGGTAAATTTGGATTACCCAGGTAGTGTTCTCGTTGTTTTCCTATTGCCACTCTATTATTTAGTAAGCGGACAATAAATATAAATATGAATTTAACACGTCAAATGCAAGGTCTTGCAGATCTTTATTCTTCGATCAAGCCAATAGAAGAAAAGACCTACACACCTCAGCAATCAGGTAACCATTTTTCATCAGCAAGTGATAAGAACTTAAAAACTTTAAACAATATGTATACCGAAATTTACAATAAAGGTACAAAAGGTGCCGCAATTGTGAATGAAAAGGTTGAGGAAGGTGAATTTGAAAAATTAGGTAATTCCCGCGAACAACTCATACTTAAAGCTTGTATGAGCGCAACCGAAAATATGCCTAAAGATTCGGATATAAATTCACTTGTATTTGATGTCAGCGATGATATTAAGAGCAAAACAGGTAAAGGCCTTACCGATGAAGAAGGTGACATGGCAATTAACGAACTTAAAAAAATGTTAAATCAAGAAGATGAGATTGATACAACTAAATCTGATCTTAATAAAGATGGTAAACTTTCTGAATACGAAAAAGCCAGAGGTTCAGCAATTGACAAAGCAATGGGTGGTTCTGGTGAATTACCAAAAGGTGAACATGTAACAGAAGCTAAAAAATCATATTCAGCTAAGCAAGCAAAAGCTGGTAAAGATATTGGTAAACCTGGCAAACAATTTAAGAAAATTGCTAAGGGTGCAGCTAAAAAATATGGTTCTAAAAAAGCTGGTCAAAAAGTAGCTGGAGCTGTTTTAGCTAAATTACGTTCTGAAAAATTTGACTTTTTCGGTGGTAAAAAAAATCCAAATTTAATGACTGGTGCTAATTATAAGCCACAAAAAGCTAAAACCTTTAAACAACCAGGTAAAGTTAAATTTCAATCGTTACCAACAGCAACAGAAACACCAACAAAAACACCTTTTATAAAAAATTCTGGCCCTGAATCAGATGGTGTTGAATTACCCCAAACCCCTATTGAACCAGGTGGTACAAAAGAAAATTTTTACGATGTAAATAAATTTTCACAGGGGGTAAAGAAAATTGCTAAAGAAAATATAAATAATGATATGAGTAAATCAATATTCGATAAACTTTATGAAGATGTAATGGGTGATGAAGACGCAATTGCACTTGGTGCAGCTGAAGCTGAGGCAGAAGCTGGTGCACCTGAACTCGAAGCTGGTGATGAGGGTGAAAATGTTACTCTTACCATTCCAAGAGAAGTTGCACAACATCTTCACGCTTTGTTAAGTGATATTCTCAGTGGATCAGAAGAACTTGAAGATGAAGGTGAAGTCGAAGAAATAGGTGAGGAAGACGAACAGCAACCAATGATGGGATATGGTGAAGAGATTGAAGCTGAAGAACTTGGCCATCCACTCGTAAATCAGAAGAAAGGTGACCCTATTCCAGTTAAAGGTAAAGGTAACGTAGTCGACAGCACAGTATCAAAACTTGCTAAGCCAGGTAAAGGTGGCGACGGTAAAGTAACTGACAAGGTTGGTAATGATGGTGACGAAGGCCACCCATTAGTTAATCAGACAAAAGGTACAGAATTGACAAATGTTAAAGGTAAGTCAAACGTTGTTAAGTCAACAACAAGTTCAAAAGTCGGTGATACATTCTTTCAACCAGCGTAATAAATAGTTTACAAAATATTGAACCCTGATAGGCAACTATCAGGGTTTTTTAATAAATATATATATATGCTGGGGTCATTTAAAGATTACTTTGATAGACAAGTACAACATAGGCATAGACACCCCCTTGTTAGAGACCCTAGCACTAGAAAACATGCTTACACAGTGCCTAAATATATAAGACCTAAAACCTCACCTAAAACATATAACGACTTTAAAAAACAAAAAAATAAAAATCAAACAACTTTATCAAATACAGATACAAATAAATTAAAAAATATGTTTAACGTGAGGCATTTACCGGTAGGTAAGGTAAAAGGTTTGAAACGTACAGGTGTTGGTTTGAAAAAAACAAATACAGGAAAAATTTTAATGGTTAAAACAAAATAATATGTCAATGGGTCGTTACAAAGGTAATAATAGTGCAAAAGTATATCCGTACTCGCAACCGGTTAATACTTGTTTTAGATTTTTAAATAAAACTACACTTGGTTGTGAGCAAGACGTTTTCGATAATTATTGGCGGGAAATAATTAATTTGTATGGTCAAAAAGTATCGTATTTTGTAAACAATTACAGTTTATCTGGAGCCGATAATTTTTATGGTGAAGATCCAACCAGACATTATGGTGATCCTAAAGAAATAGTTATAGGTGTAGACTTAAATGAAAATGCTATAATGTTGACAAAATTTGGTATACAATCTGAAGATGAAGTAACAGCTTATATATCTATAAAAGGTTTTTATAATGCCTTTGGTCAAAATACCGAACCTAAAGCGGGAGATGTATTTGTTTTAACTGAATACGGTGAAGGTAGACCAAATGGTAGAACCGGTAAACAATTTGAAATTACAGAAAGATTCGACGAAGACGCATCACGTACCAGTCAATTGATGGGTCACTACGTTTGGTTAATTAAGGCTAAGAGATTCGAATGGAGTTACGAACCTGGCTTATCTGCAGAAGGTGTTAACAATCAAGTTTACGATAGTAGATACGCAGGATTATCTGGTAATACAATGGATCAGAAACCATACGCTGAAAACTTTGATGATAGTTCAAAAGAAATATTCAACTATACAGACAATACTGATAGCAATGATGATGTATACGGTGGTTACGGTACTTAAGCTAGTTTACTGTATATTTGAGTGTAATTGGGTATTCTTTCCCCTCTTGCAGAAGATATGAAGTCATCTGCTTGACCTATAGATTTAAAATTAACAACTAACATTTCACCGTTTTGATTTACAAATGTATAATCCACACCTTCTTTAATTAGTTTGATATAATTAATAGTGTATGTACCTGGTGGTAAAAAACTACCGCTACTCTTTGGTCTAAGAGCTGAACTAGTTATACCAGGTTTTAACTCCTGACGCTTTACACTAAAAGTTGTACCAATTATATACGTCATATTAACACATCTTTACTCTCTTCCTCTGTTTCAATATTTATTTCAATTGAATCTTGATTATCAACTTCAACGATTGAATAAGCTGGTACATCAAAACGAGGTATTTCATTACGATAATGACATACTTTATCAAGCATCGAAAAATATGTTTCTTTTATATAGGTTTTAAATGAAAGTGGTTTGATCCATTCATTAGTTTGATTAAGGTCAATGTTTTGTTTGTTAGCTTTTTCTGTTACTATATCAACTGCTTCAAACAAGCATAACCATCTTGCTAATTCTTCACTACCCATTTCATCTACTGTCTTTGCGGTATAAATTTCTTCCATTTGCATATGTTATACCATCAATAATACATAAAATATGTTTATAATCAACTGTTATTTTCGAATCGTGTAAATTTTTAATTACACTTTTAATTATATCACGGTGATTTGCTATAATAATTTTAGTATTAGGGTCAGTCTGTACACTTTTAATATAGTCAAACACACAATCAACAATAGTATCTAAAACACATAAAGGTGTATTGTCAGTTATTTTATACTGTTGACCTAATTTATATTTTATATTTAAATCAGAATCATTAGACCATTTTTGATCTAAATTTGTATAATCAATTTGATGTGGTACGTCACGTATTGGTGGTGCAAAAGTGGGGTTTACTTCACTGTATTTCATAATCTTTATTTTCTACGAAATTGAAATTTTTAAACGGATCTTGGGTTACTGGTTCGGTAGTTTGAAACGATTTCCAACCAACTATACATTTTAATTCTTTATTACAACTATTACAATTGTACAAATTTTCTTGATTAATATTTAACATTACAAGTTGCGAAGTATTTTTATCGCAAGGACATTTTACTTGCGCATACTGTTGACTCATTTGGTCTAACATTTCTTTTTCCAACTCTCTTGCTTTGGTGATATCTTTTGCAGCTAAAATTCTATACACGGTATCACTGATAAAATATTGAACCAATAAAGAAACAAAAAAAGTTGGAAAAAACGATACATTTAGTATCATATTCAAACTAATTGCAATACCAACACTCATTGCAACCCAAATAATTACACCTAGTATAACCTTATTAAAATTCATACTACATAATATATTGAATAAAATTAATTATTCAACTTTGTCATCAAATGTGTTGACAGTGTCTTTAAGTATAGTTTCAATTAATTTAAACTTACTAATTATTTGATCATACTTTTCTTTATCCTTGCCTTTTGTTATAGGGTTTTCAAACCCTCTTTTAAGTTTTTCAAGGATATTACTATATGAAACTATAAAACCAGCTAAGTCATCGTAAATGGTATCGAGAGGGTATGGAAGTTTTTTTGGTAATTTATAATTAGGTGAACCTACATCACTATTTGTATAATTTTGTGTACTGCTTTGTTGTTTTAAATCAGATAAAAGTATGTTATTACCCTTAAGATCCCGGGTTGCTATGCCTTGCACCCATTTATTGTACATCATTTTATCGTCTTCAGATATGTAGTGAGGCATATAAAATATTTAGTCTGCGAATAAATAATAATATGAGCGTATTCCATAAGAGATTTTGTAGAGTAATTGAAGCAGCCAACGATGATGCAGCTTCTGATAGAGAAGCAATGACAGCTACACTTGATCAAGGTACTGAAGCAGCAGAGTATGATGTACAAGCACCAACTTTATCAACAAAAGATGTTCTTAAACAATCTTATGACATGCAAGCTGGTGAATTACAAGGCTGGATAACACAGATTGAAGAGTTTGTGCAATATATTAACGGGAATCCACAAGAGTCTATTCAATCCAAATTACATAACGCTAGTTGCGACACAATGTTTGAAAAAATTGCATCATCTGAATCAAAGAAAATAGCTAGAGTAGCTAGCGAACTTAGCGGTCTCGTACAATCGTTCAAAGGTTACTTAATCAGTGGTAAGAACGCTTAATTATATCTTTATCTTACTTAATACTAACTTAGCTTTTAACCCAGCGTAACTGTTTTCAATAACAAACGCTGGGTTAACTTTGTCTATTTTAACTTTACAACACATTTCATTAAAATCTTTAAATTTTTTACCGATATTTTCTGGCCAGACAAACACTGTTTGATTATTCTCTATAAGTTTATACGTTTTCTTTAATCCTGCTTCATCTTGCCATTGTGAATCCAGTACCCACACGTGTTTATGTAGTGGGTATTTCTTAATTTGGTGTGATTGTAAGTCTGTAAATGTAGAATAACTATCTTCTTGAATGCCAGCTACCGCCACTCCATTAGGTACAAAAAAGCTATCTATAGGTCCTTCAAATATAAAAATAAAATCAGTATCATTATTGATATTATCAATATTGAACAATGACTTCTCACCGTTTCTTTTAGATAGATACTTAGGTTTAAACTTTTTATCGTAATCTAACACACTTCTACTTTGATAATATATAGGTTTACCATTTTCGTAAAATGGTATAATTAAACGGTTCTTATGGGTACCATCTTTTAAGCTTGTATATAACGTCTTAGGTCTATTTACTGCTGTGTTCAACCGTCTTTCAATAATATAATTGTGTATCGTGTTAATTATTTTATTATCTTTATAGAATTGTAACTGTTGTTCATCTAGTAAGTTAATACAATCATCGGGTAAATCATTAGTTATAGGTTGCTTCTCTTCTTTTTCAGTTACAATTTTAATACTATCATACTGTTGTAAATCATTTAGTATGCTATTGTAAGAATCTCCTGATACTTGCGTAATCCATTTTAATGGGTTACCACTCCACCCACAATTATGACAAAATATTAAATTTTTCTTTACTACATAGAATAACCGTCTTTTTAACCCCCAGCTTTTACCCTCTTTGCATATCGGGCACCCTCCCTGGTAGGTACGTGTAAGACGGTTATACTTTGGTTTGTTTGCGTATTGATAAAATTTCTGAATTACATATTCTTCTGGAATATACATTTTATTTACCAGCGGGCTCAATACTAACTATACCTTTTCGTATAAATGAACCACTGTTAGGATCAATCCAATGTGCTTCAGTAACTTTTTGATTGTTACGCACATATGTTTTCAACTGTGGTTTTACCGGTGCACCACTGATTGGGCTGGTTATAACAGTAGGTCTAACAAATTGTTGATTGCTCATATTGTTAATCATACATGTATTTAATATAATCCTAATTGTTGAACAAGTTTATTCAATTTATTTGCTTCAAAAAACGTTTTATACCATTTATGTTTATTTAAAATGATACGGTTTAACGACAAATCGTTACAATATCTAACGAATCTATTGTAATCCCTTGTATCAACTATGTTATCCAATTGTTTCTCATAGTGTTTATATTCATCTTCAATAGTATAACCTACATGTAAATCCATTATTCGCATATTTCTCTCAAAAATAACACGTTGCTCATCGGTGAGACAACTAATATTGTTTGTATCAACTATTTCAACAGCAAGTTTAAGACCTTTCTTTGGGCCTACCTTATATAAACCCTGTATATTATCACTATTATCACCAATCAAAGCTTTATAAGTTAGAAAATATCTTTTATCGATACCTTTATTGGTTAATGTAAAGTTATTTTTAGTAATAAGGTCTTTTTTAATTGGGGAATATACATCAATATTATCATCTACCAACTGTAAAAGATCTTTATCAACACTTACAATTGTATAATGATTGTTTTTCTTTGTGGTGAGCCATGATATAACATCATCTGCCTCGAGTTTATATGGGTAAAAATTACAAGCACCGATCGATTCTAACATACCCACTAACTGTTCATCATATTGATGTGCTTCTAGAGCTAAAGATTTATCCCTATTAGCTTTATATTGATGTATTAATGCTTCTTTTCTAAAATTTGTAGAATTTTCCAATAATTTTTTATCCCATACCGTGTAAACCTTATCAGGTTTGAATTGATTGACGTAAGAATAAACAGAATTTAAAAATAAATGAACTAAAATAGGGCCATCGCTATCATTACCTATTGTATTTTTTGAAACCCAAAACGTTCTATACAGTAAATTATTGCAATCCAAAATCAGTATTTTCATCCTCTTTAATAATATTTGTATTTTTAGGATGGTCAATATTAAACTTGTATTGTTTCAAACAAATTTCAAGTATTTTACCAGATAAAACAGCATTTGTTTTACGTAATAAATTATTTTCCACCCCTTCTTTAACGTCTTTCGATGGTATGTAGAAATTTTCTAGGTTATTTGTAGATAAAAAATTAAACGTATCTGTTTCAGTATTTTGTTCTATAAACACCAATAGATGACCTATATACGTACCTTTATGTACTGCGTATATATCACCTTTTTTAAATTTATTTTTTTTATTTCTAAAAAAATTCATTTATTAGATGAATTTAAGAAGATATTTCTACAGCACTTGTAGGTATGGTTTCGGTTGTAGATACAATTTGAGGGGGTTCAATTACAGCATTACCCGTGGTTAAGATTTGCTTATAAAGCATTAATATGTTTTTAATAGATGTTTCGGTTTTAGGTAAACCCAATCCAAGCGAAGTTATAAGGTCGGTGTTAAGAACCGTGTTGCTTCTATTAGCTTTAAATTTAAACTTTGCAGGATCTGAAATAAAATTCCACTTCTTATCGAAAACACTAGGTATATTTACTTCCTTCATTAACTCCACAATTTCATTTGCTTTAATTGGTTGCGGGTTAACTACATTATAAGGCCCAAACGGTAAAGGTGATTGATTATCTAATAGTAAAAAGTTATATACAAAATTATAGAAATCATCAACACATGTTACACTGTTCAATACATCTAAAGTCTTTTCATACTTTAAAAGTTTATTAAATAAATTCTTTTCAACGTCAATAAACGTAAAAGGTAACCTAATTCTAAAGATATGACACTTATGACCAAAGGTTAATTCAGCTAAATGCTTTGTTTTTGAATAAAAACTGCTATCGTTATTGTATAACCCAAAATTTGGTTCATCGGTTTCTGTATATTCCTTATCATACCCATCATATACACAACCCGACCCAATGTATATACAACTACTACCATATTGATTTACAACATCAATAATATTATTCGGTATAGTAACATTATTTCGATATGTTAGTTGCTTATTTTCTGGTAATTCGCATGAATCAATGTTGGGTGTACCGGTATACCCAAATGCAATTATAACTTTATCAAACTGTTGAGTGTTAGCATGGTAATTTAAAAACATGCTAAGCATTTCCGGATTTGTATAATCTAATATATCTACACTTACGTTATGTACCTCAAAGTTTGGAGCTTTAGCAAGAAAAAAACTTAAACGCTCACCAATAAAACCTTTACCGAGTACCAGTATTTTCATATTATTTTTTAATATAAGGATCGTTAAAATCAACGTTGTTCGATATACCTCTTTTAATTAAAAAAGATATAACAACTTCCATTGAATTTGTTGTTAAATAAAAATTTTTAGGTATTTTATTACCACCGTCATTGAATTCAAACATTATTTCCTTCAGAGAATCTTTATTACAGTAACAAGTCACCACCACTGACTCTCTATTGGGGTTAATAATAATTGTCCATTTACGTGGATCTATAAAATTATAATTGTGAAACAGTTTAATTACCACAAAACCGCAATCACGTAGTCTTTTGATAAAATAACCTTGCGTGGTAATATTATTCATGTCATTAGTGCCGATACAATATACTTCAATTTATATTGATCTTCACTTATTTCAAACAATATAACCCCAAGTTTAGGGTTAATATTAACAGTTAGCTTTTCAAATTTAACCGATGAAATTATTTTTATTGTTTCGAATATAATTGGTATATCATTTATCGGTTCTTTAGGTTGGAAGTCATCATTTAACACTGTTGAAAATGTATCCAATAAACTATTTGCTTTGTCTGCAATTTCACCGTAAACTTTACCTTCAACAAATGAAATATATAACTTGCTTGCTGTATTTGCAAAACTCGACCCTTTAATTAACTCAATAATTTTATTATGGTCAACGGTAAATTGAATATTAAATTCAAGTTTTGCTATTTTTTCAGCACTTAATGAAGGTCCATTGATAATTCCATTTTCCAAAAGATGGTATGTGAATCTTATTTTACCATCATTGTAACCTAAACTATTACCATTATATTTTAATTTGACTTCTTCACAATCTAGAAGTGTTATTATTCTTTCTAACCTACGAAGATCGGGGCAATTTAATACAACAGGTTTATCGGTATTAATTTCAATATTACTTTGCGCAAATAAAATTACCGATGCATCTTGTGTGGCATTTATTGATGTTACTTTATTTTCTTGTATCTTAAGATTACCTGAGTCTGATATATTACATACAGGTTTTAAGAATTTCGTGAGAAATTCCCCTTTATTTTTGATAACCAATTCCATATTTCTATGTTAGACTTTTTTTTCTTTCTTGTCCAACTTTTTTTTTACAATATGTTCGGAAAGACCATTAACTTTTTCATTTAATTTATCTAAACGTTCAATAATTGTATTGAGTTTATAATATATATTTTGTGCTGTAGGTGAATTATCGAAATTAAACATCATTTGATTAGAATCATTCACCGGTGTTTGTGGTGTATTAACCGGTGAAGGTTGTTCTACTACAGGGTATTGAACTGGTTGCGATCGAGGTAATTGTGGTTGTACTTGTTGAGCAGGTACAACCCTAATATGCTCTTTAACTAAATTAGCTTTTGCTTTTTCAATAATATCACGTGGTTGGATATCAGTTTTAATAAATTTACTATCACCAACCATCATACCATTAACGTTGTTTTTAATAAACCCCGCTGTGCTTGCAGTTAATGCTGCAATCAATTCTAAATCTTCTTTTACATTATTTGCAGACATAAAAAAATGGGGAAGGTGTACACCTTCCCCTGTATTTATATAACTATTTAACTATTCAACTGCTCAAGAATCTTGCTTATATCATCATCTTCCTCTTGAGTATTGAGAGATGTTTCAGCTTCTGCAACTGCTTTACTAACTGGCTTCTGAGCTACAGGTGTAGCAGCTTCAATAATATTTACCTTCACATCCTCCTTTGCAGCAGGTGTGGCTGTGCAATGATAATGCTCATTAAGAACCTTGGTGAGCTCGTCGTAACTCTTAACAGTGAACACCCTTTCAAGATCAATAGTGTCATTGTAAATCTCCTGAATCTTATTTTCGGTAAGATTCTCGATTGCTTTGGGCATTGTGAATTTAGAAGATGAATACGAAGGATATTCACCTTGCTTATCCACCTTAACCTTGAAATCACAACCCTTACCGCTAAGGTCAAAGATTCTCGAACCAAGTGAATCGCTATCCTCCCCCTCAATTGCATCCATAATAATCTTATGCAATTGACGACCGAACTTAAGAAGTTTTACCTGACCATTATTTTCAGGGTTCTTAGGATCGTTGATGACATAAACATTTACAAGCCAATTCTCTTTGCGAAGAATTTTGCTTGCCTTGTCTTTTTCTTCTTGCGAACCAGTCTTGGTAATTTTATATCTATACTCATTGATCGGGTCACGATCACCCCACGTCTGAGGACTTACCAAGTTAATATATTGCCCAGTTGAATAAGACGTCCAACCAAAAGTAAAGTAATGGAAAAACGTTTTGCTTGGATCTTTAATGTTAGGTAACAATCTTACAGTGTAGGTATTACCTACTTCTGTCTTCATGAACTTACCCACACTGTTGTTTTCGTTCTTGACTAATGCTTGTTTGATGCTATCAAACATCGATGCTGTTATTATGTTATTCATATATTTTAGTTATTTTTAGTTTTTTTAGTTTATTAGTTTATTAGTTATTTTTCAATACGCTACTCACGTATTGATCTATATTTAATATATTTTACCAAAAATTTCAAATGGAAAAATAAGGTTTTAATTCCGAAATTATTTTCTTTGTCGTTTTAGAGTTATAATAAACGGATCTGTAAAGATTAAAATCATGCATTAAATTACCCAACATAAAATTAATGATTTCCTTATCGCATCTACTGTAGATTAAATCAATTTTATCGCAAAGAAAAAGACAATACACACTAATTTTATTTTCCTTTAAATGTACCCAAAATGTATTTACCTTATCGGTAATATGATTAAAATAATCAGAGTATTTCAAATTATTTTCTTTACAAAAAGACATGATATGTTTTATACCGTCTTTTGTTCTTTGCAATACAATATCGGTATCGGGGTTTATTGTTAATAGCTTTTTCTCATAAAGGTTGTACACCTTCACACCATTATATGATGAATAAAACTTTAAATCATACGATTTATCACATTTTGGATAAATATAGTAAGGTGCAAGAAAAAAGTCTTCAATCTTAATATGGTTGTATTTTGTGAAAAAAATTGCAAGCTTTTTTGTATAAATGTAATTTTCTTCATTTTCAAAATTTTCGAAATTTACTCTCGTTTTATATGGTTTGTCTAAACTTCGACGAGATACTTTAAGATATTTATTGTAAATATCTTTTTCAAACTCTGTCATATTAATATGATAATTTAAACGAATCTACTATCAATTTATTTTTTTTATTATTCAAAAACATATTGATATATTTGCTCTTATACAATGTGGGATCGTAATTTAAAAAATATTGCACTACTTGGAAAGGTGTATCTAAATCCATACATTTAAGAAACACTTCACATATATGTTTATCGCTTATAACCTTAAGGAAAATGTTGGGTAAGTTTATTTTTTTATTAAAATAAATATAAGTGTATGAACAACACGTTAAAAATATATGCTCCATCTCATCATTTGATAGATTATTAGATGGGTTAGTATTTGTCTTTTTCATACACCGATAACAACTTGGTGTACTCTAAGAACTTTTCTGTTATGGTACCTCCGCAAGCATTATCGTGACCTTCTCCTTTCTCACCCGTTACTTCTTCAACGGTAGTTGAAAGTGATACATTAGATGTTTTTTTACGTCTAAAATATATACGCTTTAAACGAGTGTTGACTATACACGCTATATCGCATTGCGTTTTTTTAAGAACATGGTCAGCGAGTTCGTTAATACTGAAATCACCAAACATGGATGCTATTGAATATCTATCGTTTTTATAATAGTATATTGGATTTGTCTGTATATGTTCTTGTAATTTTTTAAGTTGTAATAAAATGATATTTCTTTGCTGAACGTTAAACAATTTGAAACCGTTTTCAAAATCCACCACAAACTGTTTAACTCTATCCCCTTGATATTGCCAGTAAAGAAAATTTAAAAGTAATGATTCTTGATTTTTAAGGGTGTAACTATCATAGTCGTCAACTAATGCAATTAAATGTTGTTGTTCGGGTGTTAAACTAGTATTTTTAAGTAATGTTTGCTTAACTAAATCAGCATTACTTGTATGTGTTTTAACAATTTTAACTGCTTTTTTATAATTTGGTTTATGTGATTGATGATGATCAATCACAATAACATTAGGGTAATCAACAAGATCTATATTTTTTGAAACATCAATATCTAATATAAAAATTTTCTTAAATGAATTTATATCATTTTTAGATAACCATGCACTAAAATCGGTACTAAAATTTTTGACTGTTGTTGCTTTATATGGTAGAGGAGTGGACCCAAGTAGCCATTTAACACATAAATAGCTACAAGCGCCGTCGAGATCACAATCTGTGAAAACGAAATACTTATCCATCATAAATAATTAAATACGTTTTTATTGATATCAACTATTATCACCTAACAAGTCAAGAGCGTTAATAGCTGTAGCTGCTACTGATTCTAATTGTGGTATATCTTCCTCGGTAATAGTTAATGTAGGGTAATTAATTTGTAATTGAGTACAACCGGTGTTAGATCCAAATCGGTTTTTCATCATACCTAATCGTATTATGTTTAGAGATCTATCGTCTTCTTCTTGCCAAATACTCATCATTGCATCAACCGCTTGTGCCATTGCTAAACTCTCACCGATAGTTTCAACACCTGGGTTTGAAACATTATAACCTGTACGATTTAACTGAGTAGCAGATATAAACGGCGCATTAAACATATAAGTAAATGCACGTACCTGTTCGGTTATATATTTACCACGTTCGTTGCTATTTGAACCTATCGGTGAATGTAGTAAGTTAAGATAATCTAAAACAACCGCATCAAAAGCAATACCTTGCGATTGTAACTTTTTAAGAAAAGCTGATAATTGTATAGGTGTTATAGTACTAGGTGGAAATTCCTTAATAAGTATTTTACCACCTGGGTATTTTTCGAAAAACAATTCAACGTTACCTCTCAACAAACCTGTTTCATGGCGTAGATTAGATAACGGTATACTGGTAATGCTTGATGCAAGTCTTCGTGCATAAATCATTTCACTCATTTCAAGTGAAATGATAATTACTGTTTTACCTTGTTTGGCTATGTTTGTTGCTACGTTACCTAGAAAAATAGATTTACCAACATTAGTTTCACCTGCAAACAAATATAAAGCTCTACCTGAAGCCAACCATCCCCCGTCTAATCTTTCATCTAACCATTTCCAACCCGTTGAAATCACAGGTTGTATGGTTTCAAGATCATTTATTACTGTACCAATGTCTTTGAAGAGATCAATACCTAAAGTCTGGGTTAGATTTATACTGCAACTCTCCTCAAATTTTTCTAATATCTCTGCTGTATTTACCGTGTTATTAGTTACCTTATCCACCACATCCATCATTGTATGGAATACAGCCTTTTCCTTTAAAAATTGCTCAGTACTTGCGTACAAGTCATCTTCGTTAAAGTTTTTATCGACTTTTTGAATTTTATTAAGTGCATTTTTTAAACTATCTTTATATTCTGATGTGTTACAATAGTTTAAAATTTCAGTTTTTGAAGGTAACGTATTTCTTTTTTCAAAAAAGATTTTTATTATGGTGAAAACGTTTTTAAAATCTTTATCTTTGAAGTAATGAGGTCTAATATAGTCTACAATTGAAGCAAGGTATTTTTGATCAGTAAATGATTTATAAAATATGGTTGTTTCGAAAATATCTAAATCTAACGATAAATTTTTCATGATCCGAGAGTAAAGAAATGAGAATCAGCGGCAAACGTCCCTACATTATAAAAGGTATTATTGTTTAAATCAAGTTTAAACAAAGTTCTTTCTGGTACCGGTACCATGAGCATGTACTTTACAGAAGAAAACCAATTTTCTTCGTGAAATAAAGTGCTACTTAACCTACAAATATATAAATCATTATTTTCATCAATAATCCATAAACTAAATGTACCTTTTAATTTATTACAAGTTTCAATTATAGCTTCTTGCGTTGTTTTGCCTAAGCTTTTATAGTAATTTATAATATACGGTATAATAGAACTATCTACATTACTATCTATATTATTGCAATTAAATTCACGCTTCAAATCTTCATAATTGGTTAATATACCGTTATGTGCTACATGTATATTATTATAGCTAAAAGGATGGATTGTATTTTCATTAATATTCCTATCTGAACCTGTAGGAGCTTGTATATGACCGAGGTAATATCTGGTATTTTGACCATATTTTTCTAAAATTCTAAGTGTTTGTTCAGAATCTGTAGTTCTATGTATTTCCCATCTATTTGTTTCACTAGATAACACAGCTATCCCAAACGAAACATTACCTCTAAATTTATTTGTTAAATAAAGTCTAACAAAATGTGATAAATTATACGATCCAAATATTGCGCACATACTTTTATTATAGTTATTTAACCATTAAATTACTACAAAACAATAAATAATTTTATGCTTCATTCCGATGATAATTTAATTTTTGAAAGTTATTTTCATGCTATTAATAATGCTATTAATGAAGCTAGGGGTAGAAAGAAACAATATGGTGAACGTGTCAAACAGATGATAACCGACCCTAAAACAGGGGAACAACGTTTAGAATCATATTATGAAATGATGCAAAGACTTAAACGTGCAGCAATAAATGCAGCTTCTGAATCAGAAAACGAACCAATTTCAGATGAACCAACAATAGATGAGCCAACAACAGAAGAACCATATGTAGCAAGTGGTAGTGTTGAAGATCAATTGAGACAAAAAATTGCAGATTTACAAAATCAATTAACTGGTCAACAGGAACCCGATGAAGATGCTGAGCCTGATGAAGATGTTGATATAGATATTGGAAGTAAACCTATAGAGGATGTAGGAGCGTTTAACTTTAACACTACGTTAACACTTGGTGACAAGTATGAACAAGCTCCGCTAGATGCGATGACGCAAGATATCTTGCAGTATGTAGAGGATACACCTGCCACCGGTAAAGAAATTGTCAATTTTTTAATAGATAAAGGTGTTAATGAAGTTTATGCAAAAAATAAAGTTGCAAGTTTAGCATTATTAGATATATTAAAGTTATATTTTTCAGGTGAAGAAACCCCAAAAGAAATACCCGGTGAAATTAGTATACCAGATGAACAAAGCGGTGAAATGGAATATGACCCTGAACTAACTAAAGATATTAGCTTATCTAACGACGACGAAAGTGAAGATGATATACCTAAAGCACCTAAAGAGTTAAAATTAGGCGGTAAAGAACCAAAAGAACAACCTGACGAAGATTTAGAATCTACATTAAAAATGTTCTTACCACTTAAAAAATTCTTACCTTCAGGTAAGAGTGAAGAAGAAAAACGTAAAGAATTTGTCAATAAAATGCTTGAACTCAGACGTCAACGTGCAGAAGAAAAACAAAAGTACGAAGCTGAAGAAAAAGCTAGAGAAAAAGAAATTGAAGAGACTGATACTGAAATATCTGATGAAGACGAACCAGTATCACCCGACGAACTTTAATCTATACGTTTACAGTTATATTTTTCCCATATTAGGGATAAATCTTGCTTATAAGCAAGTGGGTCTATATAACCTGCATCGATAAACCCTTTAATACGCAAACTACTACTTACACTTTCAGCATCTGAAACCATTTCACCGCTATAACAAGTGTATGTATTACCGAAATTAACACCTAACCGCACACCTTCAAGTACAATGTCTTTTTTACTCATTAATATAAGAGGTGTATCTACCGTTATTCGTATTGTTCTATTTAATGAAAGTAGGTTATTTAAATTATTTCTAAATTCGCTACTTGAATCCCAATAACCTGCAAGTGTATCAGCTTGAGCAGACCCATGCCATATTGATGTTATGTTATTTGCTTCAGCTAATGAGGCTAAAATACTTAAAAACATCAAGTTGCGGTTTGGTACGTAACTTAATGGTTGAGCCTCTCCCATTACATTTTTAACATTAGGTGTAGCAATTTTATTATTAGTTAACGAACTCGTTGGAGCAATTTCTCTAATAAATCTCACATCAATTGTTTTAAATTGTAACGTTTGGTTAGGTTTCAATTTTGACCTAACGTGATTAATTTGCATTTCAGCGCAAGTCTTTTCTATAATATGTCTTTGACCATAGTCAAAAAACACTGCATGTATATTATCAAAATATTCTAACGTTTTGTGAAGTAGTACAGAAGAGTCCATACCACCACTTACACCTAATACAACACCATTGTTGGTCATATTTTTATTATAAAAATTCTCAAATATAAATCAAGACTTATGTACAAGAATATCTTCCAATATTAAAAAGTCCATTTGCGTCTTATCTAAAACAACGAGTGCATCTCGGTATGTGTTTAATATTGGTTTGCCTGCAACATTAAATGATGTATTCAACAGCACCCCGTGACCTACAAGCTTTTTTAACTCTGTTAAAACATCATACAACCATTCATTTTGTTCACGGGTAATTGTTTGAACTCTTGCAGTACCATCAACGTGGGTGATAGATGATAATTTATCTCTCCATTCAGGTTTAACTTTAGGACAAAATAACATATGCCTACACTCACCTTCCCATTCAAAATACGTCGAAACTTCTTCAAGTCTTACAACAGGTGCAAAAGGTCTATACCATTCTCTATTTTTTACTTTTGCATTTAATATATCCTTCATTTGAGGAAACGAAGGGTTACACATAATACTTCTATGACCTAATGCTCTAGGTCCGTGTTCACAACCACCTTGTACTACACCCACTATTTTACCATCAGCAAATAAAGAAGCTGCTTTTGCAGGTGTTATTTTAAAACTATACCGTGATTCGTATATATCAGAAAGTGTATTTCTATCAAAAACTTCAGGTCCCCCATAAGTTACATCTACAGGGTCCTTAGGTTTCATGTAATCAAGTAAAAACCCTAACGCAATACCGCAATCATTACTATTGGGTGCTACAAATATTTTACGGTTAGGGTATTTTTCCTTAACCTTTTGATTTACTAAAATATTCAAAGCGCATCCACCTGTTAATATAATTGGATAATTACATCTAATGAAATAAGGTGACGCTATTTCAAAGAAAATATCTTCAAAAACTTTTTGCGACGTAGCCGCTAAATTATATGCAATCTCACCTGTGAGTCTCAAACCCTCGTTGAACGGTACACCTATCTCAGCACTTAATATTTTTACTTTTTCTATATAAGTTTCACCACATGGAGCTGACATATAGAATTTGCGCATAGGTTTTTCCCATGCAGGTATTGATTGACCATAATTACATAGACCCATTATCTTACCACCATACACTAAATTACCATCACCTATCCATTCTTGCTTTATCGGTTCAAGATAATGAGCTATTATCATGTACGGGAACCCCATATCAACATGGTGACTTCCTATATGTGATAAACCGTCTTTTCTATTTGCTGTAAATACGTTAAAAAACCCATCATCACCACCACCATCATATGAAATAATAACAGCCTCATCAAAATTAGACTGGTAATACGATGAGGCTGCATGGGCACGGTGGTGCCAAGTTCTTACTAATTTTGTAGCTGGTATAAAATCCTTGTAGCTTGTTACTATATCATTGTGTGTAACTTCAGAGTTACTATGAACCATTACATCTACAGGAAACTCAATACCAAGATTATTTTGTAAATATAAAAGAGCCGTCTTTAAACCCAACTCTCTATTCCTAGCAACTTTATATTGTGCTAGACCTAAATTTTTACCGTTAAATAATCTTTCAAACTCAACAACAGTATATTTACCGTTCTGTTCAACTGCAATACCACCGTTATGTGAGCCGTAAAATCCAATATTAGCCATGTACTTATTTACTTACACCATACCTATAAGCCACTGCTAATTTTTTATCGAGTTCAGGTATAATGTAGTTCTCCCAAAAATCGATATCTTTAGACCAATTTTTGTAATACCCAATCTTATCACCTTGTTTATACTTACCATCTTCAGATGTTATTCCAATCTGAAATGTGGGCCCATTGGATATAAGAACACCGTGATTTACAGCCATATCCCTCAAACCACTGTATTTATCTAAACCTGTCTTAAAATTAAGATAAATTTCAGCCTGTAAATACTGAGGTATAAAACGATTTTTTACAGTTAAAAACCGTAAAGTTTTACCAGAGTAATTACGTGCTTCTGTAAGCATTTCATCATTCTCGTTATTTTCATCTTGCTTTTCATTAGAAGCAGCTATTTGACATAGAACACTTGCAAGATATGTAGGACCACTACCACCAGCCTGGTTCTTTACCAAAGATGGGTACATTGCAGTAGGATCACCATAAACATGGTTACTAAACAATATAGTGGTGCCTGCAGCAGCAGCCTTGTAGGTAATAAGGCGCATCATAGCTTTCAGCGTCTTAGCACGAAGACCCATATCAGCAGCAGATTTATCCTTTTCAACATCATCAATTTCTTTTTGAGATGCAAGGTTACCAAGTGAGTCAACACTTACAATAAACCTACCTTGAAGACCTTTTTCAACCACACTATCTAAAAATGTAGATAGTTGATTCCTGCATTGCTCAACAGTATAGACTGGAACATATTTGGTCTTTTCAGGGTTAACCCCAACATTGATAGCACTTTCTTTATCGACAGCGAACTCAGTATCAAAAATAACTGGTATCAAACCGAGTTTATTTTGTGCAATACCAAGAATTTTATTAATAATAAAGGTTTTACCAACACCAGATTCTCCAGAAAACCCTACGATACGACCTTTAGGTACACCACCATTGCGTATTTTACCACTAACAATGGCATTTAGAGCGTAGCAACCAGTATCATACCAGGTATCTACGTTTGATAAAGCACTTTCACTAAGAAAAGTAGCTTCAGGGTTGAGTTTATCAAGACGTTCAAAAACGTCGTTAATATCTATTTCTTTAGTTCCCATATTTACTCATCAAAAAGTTTGACAACCTTTATTTGCTCGCTAGCTTGTTGCACTTGTGCTTGTGGTGGGTTTACAGCATTATAATACTGCTTTTTAAGCTGTTCACTCAATTCAATTGAAGTTGCTTTAGCACAATTATTCTTTGGAAAGTCCCAAATACACCGGTCGCAACCCGGTGCGGTTAACTCTCTAAAGAAAAAAGGTATTGTTTGAATTTGAATTTGGCCATTTGCACCGGTATTGATTACAATTAATGCAGGATTTTTAACACGTATAGTATTGTCATTGTCTGAAGCAATTTCAATACCAAGTATGTATCTACCAGCACCATCGACATATATGCTTATTTGTTCTTCCATAATATTATTATTATAATTGAAATAAATAAAAATCAACTTAAGAGTGAAAATAAATCTGTCTGCACAGCCTTATTAGGTATATGAGCTCTCCAACCTACAGCCTCATACATTCGTTCAATTGGTGCAAATATTGCTTTTTCAAAAACCTTATCGTAGTCAAGTTTGAAATACTTTGAAAGTTCTTGAGGCCATGAATATTTAAATGCTATTGCATCAATACCAAACTGGTTGGGTTTTTGAACATAGAAAAATCTAACCTTATCCCCTGAGCTTATTTTTTCGTAAATTTTATCAAGCTTATCTCTTTCAAGTATTTTATTGTAATAATATGCAGCTTTGCAGTGTATAGGCATACCTTTACATACAGTGAACTCATTACACTGTGCTGCATACTTTTCGTAATTTTTCATACCCATTACCGTTGCTACATTTTCAATAGGTAGTGTTTTAAAAGTATCATATACATGTTTAAGCGCATGATTAGCTTTTGCATAATCTTGCGTACTTAACATTATTTCCATAACCTCTTTAAGTAAAGGTTTAAGTGCAGTAGGTATTGAAGTGCGTACTACCTCAACGCCTACATATTTTGTTTTAGCTTTCTTTACACCTTCTTCGTCAAGAACATGTAATACATATCTTTTCTTTTGTAGAAAAACACCGACATCACCTATACATTCACGTTTAAATGAAAATCTACAGTCTTTACTGTTTAATTCACTTAAACCCCACTTTGTAATTTCCTTGTTAAGAAACGTAACAAGTTCATTCTCAATACTATACACTTGCTGACTAACATTACCATCTTTATCGATAAATGGGATATTTAATTTATCAATAAGATGTCTAATTGATATATAAGATGAATCTGTATCGTTATAAATTACTGGTGTATCTTTTTCAAGAACTTCAATAGGTATATTTGCTTTCTTGCTAATAAAGTTTGTTATAATACTATTACTCTGTTTAATAACACCTTGACCGGTAAGTGTAATAGATGAGGCAATATCATCATCACCAATAGGTGCCTGTTTATTACCAAAATAACCGTATATTGAATTAATAAAAATCTTAACAGTTAATTGTTTGGTGCCTAATCTTTGCACTTCTGCAGAAACTGTCTTATACTCAGGGTCGGTAGGTTTCAGACTTGCAAGATATTTTTTCCGATTGATATACTCTTTCTTAAACTCATTACGTTTAGCAAAGTAATAATCTACGATTTCCGGTACTATACCTTTTTCTTTTTGCGTAAATAAGACATTTGCTTTAGTAATAGCTATTTCATGGTCTTTTATAAATTTTTCGTATATAGCTTTACTAACTGTTTTTGTTTTACCGTTAGTAAGCTGTATACTATATTTATCATCTTCAACACCAACCAGTTTACCAATTTTAGTCTCAGGTGATAGATTAAGACTAATCATCACACTAGGATATAGACTAGTAGCGTCAAATGAGAATACATATTTTTGAAAACCTTGTTTAGGTTCACCTACATATGCACCTGGATTAGTATTATCAGGATCGTTACGTATAAAAGTAGGTATTATTTGATTACGATATCTACCTTTAACCGCCATTGCACCATTAATAACCGACAAACTACCCATTGCAGCTTCAAATGTAGTTAAACCTACATAGGCAAGCATTCTAACAAGACCTAAGTATTGAAGTTTTTCTTCAAGTTTAACAAGTAATCGCACGTCTTGCACGTTATACTCGACAAATTTTTCCCAATCTTTATCAGCTAAACCTACAAGATCAGTATTGGTAAATTTAACTTTAGTACCAACTTCTTCAATTTCACCTATATAATCTAATTTATAGGATTCACGTTCAGGTGAAAACCTTTTATATATATCAAGGTAATCAAGTAACGATACACCATCAACATACCACCTTATTTGTGGTCTACCAAATTTACCTAAAATATTTCTACTATAAACATTTTTTACAGGTGAAAGTCTACGCATTTCATCTTCACCTAAAATATTTGCACATCTATTAATAATGTATGGTAAATCAAAAAACTCAGAGTTCCAACCACTTAAAATATCAGGATAGTCTGATTCAATATACGTTAAAAAACTGTTTAACAAATCTTTTTCAGTACGGCAATATATGTAGTTGTGGTCTTGGGTTATACCACTATAAGGTTTAATACCCCATGTTACAAACTTTTTAGATAAACTATCATATATAGTAATAACGTTGATAGGGTGATTTGCTTTTGCAATATCAGGAAATCCGTCAGGTGAATATGTTTCAATATCAAGTAATAACATCTTGATAGGAAACTTTGAAAAATCTGGTGTTTCATTAACTTGCCAAAACCTATCAATTAAAAATTGTTGATAGTACGGTAAGTTTTCAAAAACTCTTGTTATATTGTTATCTTTAATAAACTTACTTCTATCATATTGCGATTTAAAATTGAGTTTCTTTAAAGGGGTTTTAAACAAAGAAACTGCAGTACCTTGTCTTTCGGTGGGTACCTCTACATAAAGATATGGGTGAAAAGTATGATCAACAGTAATGCGATTACCATTTTCATCCCATGTATACAAACGCATCATCTCTTCTCTAGGATGATACGTTATACTCCTATAACTCATGATAACTTATGATAAGTTATTTTTGTAAAATCATCAAGTTTTACTTAAAAATTTTCGTTCAATTGACCCGTATGGGTATTTATACATCTCAACAAATTTCATTATATTTCCCTCATTTTCTAAAAAACGGCTTTCTGCAATTTTGCGAGCATTTGTAGCCTGTCTCTTATAATTGCCTTCTTTTAAATTTTCGTCAATTTGATCTATCATTTCATCACCAGTTTTAAATCTTATAGGTGCGTTTTTATATGTTACCATATCTTGACAAGCTACAGGTATACCGTAACATGCACCTTCAAGATATTTTAGATCACTCTTTGACTTATTAAATGTATTATCAGCTAATGGAGCTACCATCATTTGTACGTTGAGTTTATCAATAAAATACGGGTAATCCATTAATTTACACCAAGGGTGAAATTCAATTTCACCTGACTTAATATACGGTATTAAAGTTTGTGATGCAGCACCGATAAATATCCACTTAAATTTTTTCCTTGTTTTAATAATTGCTTCATTAACATGGTAAAAATCATCATGCTGCTTTACTCTATTATCAACGTCAAAATGTGCAGCTGAACCATTATATAAAATACGTGGCTTGTTTTTATTATCGTTTAGATTCTTTAACAACTTTTCTTTGTTATAAAAATTACCCATCCAAAATCTAGGTACATAGTTAGGTATTACAGTAACGTTTTGATTAGCTATTTTAGATTTATAATAATCTTTCATGAAATCACATGTTACTGTAATTTCGTCGCATAGATTCATTATTTCTTCACAACTTATTCTAACATCATCTGAAGCGAACGCTACTTTAAATCTATTATAATCAGGAATATCTTCTCTAAATGTTATATCATCAATTTCATATACGATTTTGAATTTATTTCTCTTTTGTATATCTTTTAAAAATTTAATAAACTCTAACTGTTGCGGTGAAGCTTGACGTTGTATACGGATTGTAGTCATTTGACTATAAAATCGTTCATCACGTAACATAAAAATACCATTAAAAGATAATAAATCACCTCTGAGATTCATTATCATTTCAGGCCAAATTAATCTCCAACAACCACAACCACCGTGATCAGCTAAAAAATTAAAAACTTTAACAGTGTCTTGAACAGATTGTTGAATAGGTATTAAACGCTCACTGTGAGGTATAACACCAGGCGTGGGTTGCTGCTGTGCAAATACAGGTTTAAAAGGTGCAGCAAATGGTGATGTACCCGGGAGCGATGTAAACATAATTAAACTTAACGTATTATTCTATATATTCCACACGGGTGGTAATACCATTTCTTTTTTCAAGACATATGATTTCACCGGTAGCAAATTTTGCACTTTCTTTACGATGGCTAATAACCATCACGCATTCATTATTTTGTTCAACCCGCTCCTTTAGAATATTTAAAACAAGTTCTATACCTCGTTCATCAACACTGCTATCAAGCAATTCATCGTATATACTAATATTAATTGAGACACCACCCTGGAGTCTACGCACATCCATAAACGTAAAAAGACATGCTAAATCAATTGCTTTACGTTCAGCACCTGAAAAATTAAAATATGAACACGATTTACCCTTTTCATTAGTAAATTTTTCGTCAAAATACTCATCAAAAACACAGGTGCAATTGCTATCCATTTTTTTAAGATAATATGCAATTCTACCATTAAACAATTCGAGCACTTTTTTAATTATAAACGATTTTACACCTTCTTCTGAAACAATATATTTTACAGCATCAAGCATACTCAACGTTGCTTTTAAGTTATCCAACTTAGTCTTTGCTGTATTGAGTTTATCTGTTGTTGTGTTGATAACTTCATCAAAGTCTGTAGAAGTACTATTATACGTTATAAGCTCATTCTCAATATTTTTATTCCAATCCTCTAAGCTTTTAATAGCCGTAGAAAGTGATTTTTTTGATTCTAATTGTTTTGAAATTGTAGTAATTTCATTACTAATTTTTTCTATTTCTTTTTTAACTTTTTCTTTTTGTGTTTTGTAAACTTGTAGTTTATCGGTATTAGTTTTACAAGATTGACCTATAGATATTATTTTATCTTTTAACGTATCTTTTTCTTTATTGATGTGTGCTCTATCGGTTACATCTATTGGTCTTAAGCATACATCACATAAATCATTCTTTGTACCAATTAAGTTGTATTTGTTTGTAAGTGTGGTTACTTCAGTTTTTGATGTAGTTATAGATATAGTAAGCTGATTAATTTTATTATCTAATTCATCAATAGCTTTATTTAAAACTTTTATTCTATCTTGCCTACCTTCTATATCAACATCATCATTTGATGTTTTATCTGCATTTTTTAGTTTTTGTATTTTTTCGTTATTTTCCTTAAGTGTCTTTTCTTTTTCTTTCTTTTTAGAAAGACGCTCATTTAAAATACCTTGTCTTTGATTGGTGTAATTTGTTACTGCAGTTTTAATTTCATTATACTTTGCAGAATCTATATCACATTCTTTTTTATTGGAATTATAATTATCTCTAACTTTAGAAAGCATTTCACTAAAAACTTCTAACGAAAAAATACCTTCAATAAATTTTCTCTTCTCAACCATTTTCTTTGCCATAAATGGTGTTGAAGAATTTGCACTCATTATAATACAATTTTGGAAAACCTCCTCATTACACGATATTAAATCTGTAATAAGATTGTTAGTCCCTGCCATGGTGTGCATGGTAATATTTTCACCATCACGATATAAAAATAATTCAGAGGGGTTAATTCTACGTATAACTGTATATGTGTTACGTACCGATTTATCATCAACAGTGAAATTAAGCTCAACTTCACATGTGTCATTGGTTATATTATTAACCACTAAATCTTTTTTAAGATCCCTCACTGTATTACCAAATACAGCAAAGTTAATAGCATCTAATATAGTGGTTTTACCGACTGCATTGCGTCTATCCTCTTTATCTTTATTGTAACCTGTAATAATGTGTAAACCTTTGTTGAATTCAACACTAACAGGTTCAGTACCTATAGAAAGAAAGTTTTTAATCGATATACGATTAAAGTAAATGTGTTTCATTTTGTAAATTATACCGTATTATTTTTAGCAAATCTAGTAAAAAGTTTTTGATATACCTGTGATGCTTCAGTCATTGTTAACAGAGGTAAATCAACAGGGGTGTAATTATACTTGAGTTTGAACAGTTTAAGCCCTCTTAACATTATATCTTCTTCAAACGGGGTGGTTGTAGGTTGCTCAATTACATTGAACTTATTAATGTTAGGTGATGTAAAGTAACTCACAGGTGTACTTAAACCCTTATTATATAACCTATAATAATAGTCTAATGCTTCGAATGAATCCTGATATTTTTCGTCAAAATAACCTATTTCCTTTATACACTTCAAATTTAAATATACAAAATGTTTCGAAAAACGATCTGTTACTTTTACCGAACAATCTTTATAATCTAAAATAACTCGTTCGGCATCTACATTGAATAAAATGTGTATACCGGTATTTTCAAAGCATTTTACATACTCATTTACAAAATTTGTATCTAATAATTCAACATTATCACGTATAATAAAAATATGCTCGCAATTATTTTTACTAAGTTCTCTTAAACCATCATTTACACAAGCTGAAAAATACTTTTTATCAGCTCTATAAATTTTTGTATCGCATTTAAAGTTATTAGTGTTTAAATCATTAGTTACAACGGTATATGAATTATTTACCGTTGAAAGTAGATCTACTAATTTAGTGCAATTTTGTTTATTACTATCGTGATAAATTAAAAAACCGGTTTTATTCATTTTAAACATTCCTTATATAAATTATTAACATATTTACGCACTTCAGGTTTATTATCTATCTCCATTAAATTAATAAACTCATCAATCATTGTAGGTATATCTATACTTTGAAGATGAGTATCCTGGTTTGCGTTAATATCAATTTTATCAATATCTAGTTTATAATCTACACTAAACCCTAATGGTTTAAGTTGTGATAATTTAGTAGATATTTTATTAATGTTATCAGGTGGTAATTTTTTATCTACACATAAACGTACAATATTGTTTGTAACAATGTTTTGTATTGTCTTGTCTATATTGTCACCTTGTATCTCACTTAATTTAACAAGATAATGTCTAGGTGAAACAGTATTCTCTATTGTTTCATATGAATTATCCACAAAATTGTAAATATAAACATATTTCTTTCTTTCCGCATCACCAAAATCCATTTGAAATGTATTGCCTACATAGATAATTTTACCATTATCAAATACACGCTCCTGATTTAAATGGAAATGACCAGTAAATGTTATTCTTGCATTGTTAAGTAATTGATTATAGTCTTCACCATGGTCGCATATTTTGAAATTATTAATTTGGAAATTAGCTAATTCAAAATGACCAAATACTATATCACTTTCAGGTATATTTGTTACAGAACAACCCCAAGGTGCAAACGATACTCTTCTACCGTGTATTGTTGCTGAATATAACTCATCTAAAACAGTTACATTCGATTTACCTTTAAATACAGATAACGAATTTATTGATGCGTCATGCTTTAAGTAACAGTCATGATTACCTGGTATCATGACTATATTAAACCCATCTAATATGCTTAATATTTTTGATGACACGTCTAATGTAGATACATTAATTTCATCACGATGATGAAACCAATCTCCGCAAAACATAATATCTTCTATACTATTTTGATTTAATATATCTTTCAACCACGTAGCATAATTTATAGCAATTGTATGCCAGGATGGATTATTTTGATGAGCTCCAAGATGTAAATCAGAAATTATAGCAATCCGTTTATTTTTAAAAATCATATTGTAAATTTATAATGATATTTTAAATACTATTATGGTTAATTCCAACATAAGAATCGTCACTAGTGTATATCATTCTCACAGGGAAAGTGAATTGGGTGGTAGAAGTTGGCCTGAAGAATATTATAAGTGGACTTTATTTAACATATTTAACATGGGGTTACCGGTTACAATTTTTTGCAATACAGATAACAACACTGTTGTAAAAATAAACAACATAATTTCTGAGTTTAAAACAAACCTAAACGATAAATTAGATGCTGAAATAATACAGCACGAATTGAGATCACACCCATATTTGGATTTAATTATAAGCAATAGAGTAAAATCGTTAGAAAAAATAAACAGCGATAAAGTTAACAATCCAAACGGGTTTTATTGGACTCGTAATGAAACAATTTGTCATTCGAAGGTTATATTTTTAAAGAAGGTCTTTGATAAGTACCCTGATCTTGGTAGTGTAATTTGGTTAGATGCAGGTATAACTCATTGGGGTCTAAATCCTAGATGTTACGGTGGTATGGAAATTAACGGTGGTGGCCACAATTATACTCAATTTTATCCACATAGTACTTCAACAATGTTCAAACCATCAATTGGTGAAGGCTTTAAGAAATTGTTATCAACTAATGATATATTTTTAGTTGGTCATAAAAATAATTGGTATGATAGCAATTTACAATGGGTACAAGCAATTTACGTGTTTAAAAATAATTTAAAAGATTATATTGATCCAAATTGTGAATGGAGTTTAGGTGAAAACAATAAAGTTTATAAATTATCCCCGGTTTATACACCGGGTGTGAGTACATATTCAAGACAACCAACTGATAAAGGTAAGCATGACCCTATAGGTATTTTCACCAAACAGATTATAGGTGGTATTATTGGTGTAACTCGCTCTAAAATAGATCATTTGAATCATTTTTATTATGATCATTTAAACTTTTTATTGAACTACGAATATAATACATTATTCACTGAAGAGCCAATTTTATCATTATATTACTCATTATTTAGACCTAAATTTTTAGAATTTTCAGATTGGTCACATAATGTACCCCATAATCCACCAAACCCTTGCACCACCGATGGTACATTTACAAAAAGTTTTTATACAGTTTGGAACGATATAAGTGAATACAACAGTTAACGGTGTCTCCACTTTTCTTCCACCAAAATATTATCAATTATAGTTTTATTGCTATCATTCATATTCTGACTTAATTTATTAAGAACTTGATCGAGTTCATATTTTACAGACGGGTTGTCTTTTTGCTTTTGTTTTAAAGTTTCAATTGTATCTATAATTTTAATAAGTGTTTGTTTGTAGCTTTGCGTTACTGCGCTTGATGTATATTTAGCCATTTCAAATGCTTTAGGTGTCAAGCCTTTTATAACACCTAAAACCACTGAACCGATAAGGTCAAAAATTGAAAATATAGTTGCTGCTATAGGATTTACAGTTGATAAAATTCTCAATATAATAAAGAGTACACTAAAAATTATTAAAAATGTAAATGTACTTATAAAAAATCTTTTTAAACCCCAAAACACAGCATTTAAACCAAAAAACCCACTCATTGAATCAAATGCAGCTTGATTTTCATCTGCTGTTTTTGCCGACTGTTTTGCAACATCAGTAAGATTTCTTATTTGATCAGCATGTTGTTTTTGTAGACCAGTTTTTTCTCTTTGTAATTCGACAATTTGACTATCACGCTGAACTAATAATTGTTCACCTTTTTTGCGTTCATTTGCAATTGTTGAATTCAACAAATCAACAATTTTGTTAATTTTTTGCAATTCATCTAAATTAGGTGTACCAACAATATTAATTACCCGTTCGTTTAATTGTTGGGCAGTGGTTACTTGTATTGGTGGGTTGGTTATTTGATTTAAACTACGTTGTGTACCTGCAATTAATATAGCTGTTTGATTTTTTTGATCTGTGGTATTATCTACCAACTCACTAAAAATTTTAGCTACTTTTTTATCTTCTTTGTCAATTGCTTTTTGATTGGTGGTGACTTGCTTTGAAGGTCTAACTGTAGAACAACCTGCTAGTATAAACAATAAAATAATTACACCCCAACGCATGTAATTATTTATACAGAAGCATTGTAGTTATCTTGTGTATCTTCATGCACTATATTAACATATACACAACCATTTGTTATATCTTTATCACCCATTATATCTTCATAAACTTTATGTTTATAATCTGTAACAATTTCCTGATGTTTTTTCTCCTTTTTTATACGGTTAATAAATGCATGAAAAGCAATTGTTGTAAAATATGAAAAAGGATTATAACTATTACCTTCACTATCTCTTGCATCTAACTCAAATTTCTTATTCTTTAATGCTTGGAACATCTTAACTATTGCATCACCTATCATTTCATCTTTATATGAATAATTGATAAAATTAGGTGCATAGCTCAACCCATGTGCAATTTTTGATAATGAATCACAAAGTTTTTCTGTACATTCACCAGTTTTGTAGTACGCTTTGATCTCTTCTTCAAATTCCTTACTATTAACATAATGAGGACGATCCTTAGGTTTAATTTTTTTACCGTTTTGAAGTTTTTTACTTAGCATATAATTGTTTAAAACCTTGAAATTTTATTTCTTCGAAAAATTGAATGGCTTTTTGAACGCGCTGTTCAAGTGGTCCTCTTAAACTGAGAATTCTAACATTATTATTATTTAAAAATTTATTATTACACTTTAAATAATTAATAAATTCTACAGAAATGTCTGTTCTAAACGTGTTATCTGTAGATCTAATACCATCATCCACCAAATCAATATTTTCAATATCACAGTGAAATATTACTGAATAGTATGGCACCAACTTTCTAACCAGGTAACCTGAATATCTTAATAATTCTTCAGGGAGAGTTTGTTGTTTTGCAAAAAAATTAGTGTAAACATATGCATCAATTATTGTCCTATCAGTAACAAGAATTCTTTTTAACTTTGTATTATACGCATGATTTAATAACGGTTTAATATGATGGTTCAGCGTCATACATTGAACTAACTCAAGTTCTTTACTTGTAATATCAGTTAAATCTTTAGGTAAAACTTGTTCAGGTTGAAATACAACATCAAAATTACAGTTGGTAAGATAACTACACAATTGTGTTGCAATTGTAGTTTTACCAGCGCACTGCGGTCCTGTAAATCCTATGATCATATTTTTTCCTGAAAATTGTGTGTCTTAACTAATATACGCTCGTTTTTATATAATTCAAGTCTACGATCTGAATGGTCACCACCATATTTAAGCTGATCTGCTATATCAACTAACACTAATTTATTTTTATTTTCATGTAACCGTAAACCCCTACCGATACTTTGCAGTATTTTAACTTTCGCTTTACCACCGCTTGCAAATATAATGTAGTGTATGTTATTAATACTAATACCGGTACTAAATATTTTACTTATTGCTATACAAATGATATTATCTTGCTGCTCCATCATTTGTTTAACTTTATCTCGTTCACTTACTTCAACTTCACCTTGTATAAAAAACACCTGTTTAGATGGGCACATTTCCTTAAGTGTGGAAAATATTGTTTCGCCATGTTTAATTAAATCTACAAGTATAAGAGTATTATTTTTAATACCGTTACAAAACTTACCAATAAGCTGATTTCTAAATATATTACCGGTAATAAATTCTTGTTCAGCTCTATACCACACTCCCGGGTCTACCAAATCCATAGAACCATAATTTGGTAATATATTATATGAAATATTAAAAATTAATGCTTCAGCAGTAGTTATATACTTATCATCTCGTAATTCGTAACTACGTTTTTCATACAACACCGAGCCAATTTTACCTATTATGTTATATTGATCAGGTAATTCTTCAGGCAATGTACCTGTAAATCCAAACTTGTGGACTGTTTTAACTGATTTTATTAATTTGTTAATCTTATTATCTTTACGTAATTTATGCACCTCATCTATAATAAGAGTATCGACATATTTTATCCATTCAGTATCGGTATTTTTACTTTGTAAAATACCTAAATTAGCAATAATTACGTTTGAACCTAAATTTAACTCATTGTTACCAGTCCATTTTGAAAACGTAAAGTTTACACCATACTTCACAAAATCATCGTACGTTTGATTTACAAGACCTAAATCTGGAACAACTACAAGTACCTTCCATATATCTTTTTTATCTATAAGCTGATATAGATTTTCAAGCAGTGTAGCAAATGTTAAAGTTTTGCCACCTGCGGTAGCCAATAACACAACTCCTCTACCATGTTGAAGACAAGAATTAACAATATCTTTCTGATAATCACGCAACTTTAAAGTCAATTCAGTTGAAAGATTATCTATAAATTTGGGGTTTAACCTAGTTTCAAGTTCTTGAGAAACACTAATTGATACACCATTAAACTCTTTTTCAATATAATCTTTTATTGTATATGTTAAACCTTCATCAAACCTACATGTAGGTGTAATTAAATAGGTTCTCTCAGGTATAAATCTACCTATTCTACGAGCAAATTTAGCACCAGGGTTTTCGTACGAAAAATATTCTCTTACCCGTGCTACAACATCATCATCACCGGTAATTACTGCACGTTTATTCCCTTGATCGTAGCTAAACTCAATCATGTAGTTTCAATTGTAATTATTTTTACTATGTTTGATATATCGAAGGTCATACTTGACAAAGTCTTTTCAGTCTTTTCAAGAAATTCGATAATAAGTTTAGTATATGTTATTTGTGTATCAATTTCAAATAGTGCGCTATGTTTTAATGCATTTTTTTCTATAATAGGTTTAGGTAACGGTGCTGGTGATTGGTATTCTATTTGATTTACTATTTCTGTAAGTTTGAGAGATCTTTTTAAATTTAGCTCATTAAGATCAATTTTATGTCTCACCAACCTTCCCGACCATTTATGTTTTATACCAGGTAATGCCAATTGAACTTCTTTGAGATTAAACTGATCTATCTTAACATCCGCATCTAATTCGGTAATATATTTTTCGAGCAGCTCTTTTCCAGATATCATAGAGATAGTTTTAATCTTTTCTTCTATAAATATTATAAAGGACAATTAATTGGGAAATCAACTGTAAAATTATGAACTTTTCACAATATTATTATCTGCAAACAGAAAGTAAACATTACCCATTATTAGATATTAAAGGCGAAGTAATAATTGACTCACGTGGAAATCCAATATTTAACATGTCGGATTACGAATTTGAAAAAATACGAAGAGAAATTAATGGTTTACAACCATTACCACCACCGCGACCTGAATGGAGCCAAATTATTAGAGTAAAACCATTAGATAAAAAAATTAAATCATGGTTAGATAAATCAATACCACCAGAAAACTTGAAAAATGAAACAAATCAAAGTGCTGTTATACAAGGTAACAATTTTGGTGATTTTCCAATGACTACATTTCAATCAGCACCAGAACTTTTACCAATACCTGGATCTAACACAGCAAATAAAATAGCAAAACGTAAAAAACAATATATTAAACCTGGTAATAGAAAAGTAGTTCCCAAATACAATGTTGGGAGAGTAAATATGAATATGACTATGTTACCATACCAAACAAATAGTAGTTCATTATGAAAACATTTGATCAGTTATACACTAAAATAATGGAAGATAATGTAGCTGGTGGTACAGGATCTGTATTTTCCAATGGTAATGTTAACATTGGTTCAGGTGGTAATGAATTATATACCGGTGATACATATGCACCAGGTGATTATAGAATACCTAAAGTGTTAGGTGCAAAACAAATAAAGAAAAAAAGTAAGAAAAAAGGTAAGAGAAAAACAATTATACCAATACAGCGTAGAACATTTACATATTTCTAATAAGTGAGTACATGGATTTAGGTCATTGGGAAATTTGTTGTTTTAATCCTGATAATCAATTTATTAGTACGCAGTATGGTTTTATCTATTTAATTACCAATACAGTTACTAATAAAATGTATATTGGTAAAAAACAGATGAAGACTATTAAAAAAAGACCACCGCTTAAAGGTAGAAAAAATAAAAGATGTGAAGAAATAGAAACTGATTGGAAAAACTACACCAGTTCAAGTAACGAGGTTAACGGTGATATACAAAAATACGGTAAAGATAAGTTCAAGTTTCAAATTATAATGTTTTGTACAAGTAAATGGGAACTAGCGTATCATGAAGCTAGACTGCAATTTGAGCATAAAGTGTTATTGAGAGAAGATTTTTATAATGGAATTATTAATCTACGTATTCCTAAGTTGAAAAAAACATTAAATACATGAATAATATGGTATGGATAATTTATCCCAGGTTTTAGATTTAGATGACCATGGTATTTGTTTAATCTGTGTAAATCAAGTTATAAGAGATATTAGTATTATTACGATTAATGATTTAAATTCGTATAATATTGATATAAATTTATCAAAACACGTCGTTAAGAAGTTTGTTCATTCAAGACTAGTACATCAACTATGCGAAAAAACTATAAAGTATAATACTAAAAATAAGGTAGTGTTATACTATAACTGTGAAGATAATGAATATGGATGGTTTGACTGTTTTTTTGATAAAAATGTAATGGTAAAGTTTTTTAAAAGTGCAATGGTAACATATACAAAAATGTTACCGTTATGTATATTTACCGGTAAATTATCATTATTATACATTGAGAGTGAATTGAAACATAATAACGATGAAATAAAAATATTAGTTAATAAAATTCAACTATTGGCTAAAAACAAACAATCTAAATACGGTTGGTTTAAAAAAGCAAAACAATTTGCTGAAAAATACGAACTCAATTTTTTATCTAAAGACTATTTTACAACAGTAAAAAGTAAACAGATATTGTATAAATAATAGTATGAAGTTCCAACAAACGCTTCAACAAAGATATAAGAAGCATTTAAACACCCCGGTTATATCGGAAAATCTTGATCAAGAAGAGATTGATAGGTTGATTAATATTGCTAAAGAAGTTAGAGAAATTATGGATAGCACAAACTATAAAGTAGATGTGCTTAGATTTCTTTTTGACCATATAATGGAAGAAACTGAAAGATGTGGTAAATGTGTAAGTGTTGAATATGAAGAGGATGAGGAATTTTCTTTAACACCAAATGAAGTGAATGCAATAAACACTGCTTATACAATGGCTCAAGGTAAAGCAAAAGGTGGGATGCTAAATACTCTCACAGGTGGTTTAATGGGTAACCCAGTCAAAAAAATACAAAAAGCATACGGTGATGTATTAAATGCTTTATCAACAAGATTAACTGCAGCTGCAGCAAAAATGAAAAAGGGAGGCGTATAATATGAGATTTAAATCAATTATTGGTGTAGAGGGTAAAAAAATTGAAAAAATTGTTACACCTATCCACGAGACAAAATTTAAAAAACTCATTAATAGTTATAAGTTAGATGAACAAACTGCTGACGACCCTAACGCTGCAGTAGCGCAAGATGCTGCATTAGACCCCACAGCAGCCCAAACAGCTCAAGCACAACAACAACCGCAACCAGAAGCTACCCCACCTGAGCAAGAAGAAACAGAAAAATTAACATCTGAAGGTGAGGTTGAATTAATTCGTTTACTAAGAAAAGCACTTACATTAGATATTGATCCAAATAAAATGCCAATCGAAGTATTAAATGCAGATATCAATAAAAATAACGCACGGGAAATTTTCGATAAATTAAAGGCATTTATGTCGACATATACAGAGTAAGATTGAAAAATTGTATCAACCATGTATATAAATTATATGTGGTTTGATTTTTACAATAAAACAATTTTCCAGCACTTATTTAAAACGGGTGGTCATTCCATTTACGCTGCATTTAGCGAATATAGACAGGTTGATCAGCGTATGTTAATAAACTGGTGTGCTGATAAATTATATAGAGCACCTTACAATATACTACCAATGGATGTTGGTAATAGTCATATTACTTTTGATCAGTTTAATGTAATATACCCTAAAATAAATTTTAATGAATATTATAAATTTGCTTTTGTAAGAAACACATACGACGGGTTAGTTGCAGGTTACAAGTATAGTATGCAACATAGTTACTATTCTAATTTACCTGAAGGTATTAGAGAAAAATCTGCTCGCGCTTATACATTTAAACAACATGTTATGGGTGCTTGGGGTTACGATCATACACAATGGGATTTTTTGACATATAAAGGTGAATTTATAATGGATTTTGTTGGTAGATTTGAAAATTTACAAGAAGATTTTAATAAAGTGTGTATTAATGTGGGGTTACCTGTTTCGACGTTACCTAAGCTTAATGTATCAGATAGTCATTCATATATATTACCGGAAATAACAGAAAAAGCCAAAGAGCACTATTCGTTATGGTATACAGATGAACTAATAGATTTTGTCACCAAAAAAGCAAAAACTGAAATAGATTATTTTAATTTTAAATTCGAAGACAAACGATAATATTAAGTTGTTCTACTATCGTAATAATCAGAAATATCTTGCACTGATTGTGCACTAACTGCTAATTTTTCTTGGACCCAAGGTGGTACATCATCAAGTTTTTTGAAATCTTCAGCTATACTACGTATATTTTTTGCTAACGATAAAAGATTTGACTTCACCATATCTTTGCGTCTATCATCATAGTTATCATCTTTTACAGCAAAACCCGATGGTACATTAATTAACACTTGTTCATTATTACTTGGACCTACAGGTGACTCTGCAGCTGGACCTAAATTAGCTACATTTTCATAAAGTCTAAAAATTTGATGATTATCTGATGTCATGCATTTATTTAATATAAATATATGTATGAATTTCGATATGCTATTAAAGTTTATAGGCGGTAGTGATATAGCACATTCAATTTTAGAAAAACGTGGACCATCATTATCGGTAAAACGTGGAGAAAAATTGCCTGTAAGCAAAGGTGCAGGTTTAACGGCAAAAGGTAGAGCTAAGTATAATAGAGCGACTGGTAGTAAACTTAAAGCACCGGTTACAGGTAAAGTTAAAAAAGGATCTAAAGCCTCTAAAAGAAGAAAGAGTTTTTGTGCAAGATCAAGTGCGTGGATTCCAGCTGGTGGGTGTGCAGGTAAAAAAACAAGAGGTTGTGCAGCCCGTAGGAGATGGAAATGCTAATTTACAATGAATACAATAAATACATTTGAACAAGTATATGAATATAGATTATACAACATTAGAACAAACTAATTTTGATAGGTTGGTAAATAAAATTTTACAAGAAAAGAAAGATAGATGTTACCATAGAGCTGTTCAAGCATATGGAACCAAAACATCTGCTTATAGATCTGCAGCTATGGTAAAGTGTAGAAAAGGTAAAATTTGGAAAAAGAAAAAATAATATGGAAACATTTAAAAGTTATTGCGAAGCATCGGATAATTTACATCAATGGTTTAAAAGAAAAGCAAGAGACCCTAAAACGGGTAAAACTTACCATGGCTGGGTAAATTGTAAAACAGGTGGTCCATGTGGAAGAGCTTCTAAAAAGAAAGGTGGTAGTTACCCTGCATGTAGACCTACTAAACAGGCTTGTAGATCTATAAAAAATAAAATGTATAAAAAAACAAGTTCAAAACGAGTAAATTGGAAAAATAAATAATATGAGTTTTGAAAATTATTTCATGTCTAAAGGTGATTCAAAATACGTTGCAAAAATATTCCTATACAATAAAGGAAGGGTGTTGCTTTTACAGAAAGAAAACAACAAATGGCATTTACCTGGTGGTCATGTAAAAACTACTGAAACACCTTCAGAAGGGTTGGTTAGAGAAGTAAGAGAAGAAACAGATTTAAAAACCTTTACCCACCGTTTATATAGAAAATTAAACACTTTATATTTGTATAAAGGTAAAACCAATCAAACAAAAATAGCATTAAGTAATGAGCATATAAACTATAAATGGATACCTGTAATCGATGTGGTTAAATACGATTTAACCGAAGATACTAAAGGTTACATTAAATATATATGAATAAATTATTACCATCTGATAAAGCTTGTGATTTGTTAATTGACAATTTTAACGTGTTTATTGATAATTATCAAAAGTTTTATGATAAAGGTAGTAAATTAGCAGCACGTAAATCACGCAAAGCATTAGCAAATATGATAGTTCTTTGTAGAAAAGTCAGAAAAGAAATATTATTTGATAACACATTTAAAACTATGTTATGAACACATTTAACGAAACACTTAATAATATAATGCTTGAATATACCAACGATAATGTATTGGGTAATACAGAAAAAATTTATATAGATGGTATAGGTGACACGGTATGCAAAGTAGATACAGGTAATAATGCTTTTAACGTGCTACATGGTATCAATATATCTAAAAACGGTGATGAAGTTGAATTTGATACTATAGAAGGTAAACGTGTAAAGAAAAAAATATTAGATAACGCAACGGTTAATATAGGGTCTGGTATTAAAGAAGAAAGACCAATAATGCATTTCAATATTAAATTAGGGGAAAAAGAATACCCAAATGTAAAATTCACTATTAGTGATCGCACTGAAAATAGTGAACCCGTACTTTTGGGTAAAGAATTTCTTTCTGGCTTAAATAAGCTAATCGATATTAATAAAGACTTTAATATTAGCTAAAAAGCTTTTTCAATTCATTTAATTTTGCGGTAGGTTTACCTAAACCGCCTATTGCTGTAAATATACTCAACCCTGATTTATTTCCACGGTAAATACCTTGATGTACAGTAGAATTAGTTTTTAGCATTCTTGTCAACTGTTCAAATGCCTGGTCAAGATATTCCTGAGGTATATTTTCTAATGCAGATGAATCACCTACGACAACTGCTGCTGCAACTGTACCGGTTGAAAGGTCTATATCACCAGAAAGAATGTTCTTTTTAAGATTATCTCTCATAGCTTTTGATATATTTGTACCATCCGACCATTGGGTGACTTGAGTTGCACCGAAAACTATAACACCACTATCTAATACTGTCTTGTAGTCTTTATTGTCAAACGATGTATAGCTACTATTTTTTGTTATAATAGTATTAAATAAATTAAACAAACTACAAACGCTATTATTAGACGTTGACCAGAACTGGTTGATACTAAGTCTTGGGTATATTGTATTAATTTTTTCATTATCAATTATAATAAGAGGTGAAACAATACCGTCATCCACTAATTTTAACACCTCATTTAAGGTTTCGTATGCATTTTCAGCACATTTCTTACCTTCAGTGTTTTTTGGTAATGCTAAAAATACGCCTACTTTATTAGTAGTAGATTTAACCGAGTCTTGATAGTCTTTTGCTATTTGAACTAATTCAGCTGCAGTACCTGACCCCGTACCACCACCAGCTCCTGCACATATAAAGACTCTATCAAAGTTACCACCAAACGATTTCCTAAAAAGATCTAATACGTCTTCTTTATTATTGGTAATAACCTGTTTTGCAACGTTTCTATTTTTTCCTGCACCTGAAGAATCACCAATTTTAAGTTTATTAGGAACTTCGATTGTTGCTAAATCCTGTTCAGCTGTGTTTATAACGCATGCACGTTTATAACCGAGCTTATAAAACGTTTCTGCAATACGAGAACCACCTTGCCCTGCACCGACAAAGCAAAATTTAAAACCAACAGGTATAGTATCTTCAATATCCGCATTAATTTGCTCACCCGGTATAGGAATATCAGGTAATTCCATGTCAAAGCTATCAGTATTATCACTCATAAATCTATTTATGATTTAGGTTTGAAAGCTTCAAGGAACAGTTCGAACAATGTTTTCTCTTTTTCAGGTAAAACCTCGAGTGGTATATCTATTACATCATCTTTACTGGTGTCTGTATCGTAATCACCATAGATTTTTTCATTATCAAATTCTGTAAAATCTAAGGTATTATTGACAACTTTAGTTGGTTGTTTAACAATAGTTGTAGATTCAAGTTTGTTTTTCTTTTTTATATCTTCAACAATAAGAGTACACAATTGTTGTGTTTCAATATCACGTTTTGATCTAGATAAGAAATCTTCGATCTCAGCTTTTGTAAAAATACCTTCTAATTTATCAATAGGGTTCTTTAACTCACCCCATATGTAGTGAATAAGGTATTTTTCGGTAATTTTGGCACAATCTCTAATTACAAAATACGCTGAACGTTTAGTAACAGTAACCCCTGTATCGGGTTTAGCTGCAGCAGTCTTTGCTGGACCCAACAAAGCAGCTTGTTTACTTTGACTGACGTTTAATATCTTATTTTCAAATGCGTATCCCATAATTGTATTTATCGAGGTACATGAATCAAGCTATTATACACTTCACGAGGTACACCAGGTCTAAACCCGTTAGGTATACCTTTTACAATAACTGCTATAGCATCATGACTGTGAAGACTTTCTTGATGAGATGCAACAATCTTAAAATCATTTATCCGAGAATCATCATTTAGTTTAGCATATAAAAGTCGTACTGCATCTTCAACAAATTTAAGGTATGATCCATTAAGCTCAGCAAAAGCTTGTTCATCTTCACGTTTTACAACAACTTGTGTTTCAGTTCTAAGTGCATCTAAGCAGTGATCATGAAGATCTTCTATCCAAACCATCTTATCGAACTGAACACTTATACGTGCCACACTACGCTGACTATGAGGCACCACAGCTCTATTACGATATTTTTCAGCATGTTGACTTAATTCATACGAACAAGGGCATGCTGAACTATATACAAAGTCAAAATGCAAATATTTCTTAAAACTACCATTTGCATCAAGATCACCTTCAAGAGTTACATCATAATATTGATAACCTTTATTATCACTGCGTAAACTACGTTGGATAATAGGATAACTTATCTTCATCATGATACGTGCATCAAATGCGTTAAGTTTACCTTTATAATGATTGAGAACCTCTTCAATAATATCAATATTAAAGATCTTATCTTTATAATCGTAAAAACTACGCATTATACGGCTCATATTAATACCTTTCTTATGAGCTTCGAGGCTAACCGTACCGGTAACACTGGTTTCGAGAGTTATATTTCCCCCATCTCTACAATGGTAGAGTAACGGTAATCTAAAATTATGTATACCAACTTGCTGAATTTCTACAGCAGCACCTTGAATTAAACTACTCGGACCGTTTTGTAGATCAGGTAACGAATTTATATAATTATCATCAACACGCAAGTCAGAATCATATGTTCTGATTGGTGGTACATAAGTATCAGCCCATGTATTACCGAGAATAGATTTTGCTTGTGTATCTTTCTCTCCTTGAAGCTCATCTTTAACATCGCCTAACCAGTCGTACCCTTTATTATTGGACATACGATTATATTAACTATTTTCCTTTTATTTTCAAGTTTATTTTTTAAATATTTTCTATGAACAATACGGTATTAGTAACATGCCTCTATCATGTAAAGTATACACAACCTATAGGTGGTAGGGGGTATCCGGTAATAACATATTTTCCTTCATTGATCAATATCTTAAACTTTAACTTACCTATAATAATTTATACAGATCAGGAAACAGAGCATTTTATTCGCGAATTTTTACAAACATATAATCACGGTGTATTACCTGAATATGAAATACGGGTTCATGATTTATCTACATATAGACATTATAACACAATATTAGAAAAGAAAGAAAAATATGTTAACCCTGAATATAGATATTACCATCGATGTGAGGTTTTATGCCATACAAAACTTTATTTTGCAGAACAAGCATATAACAACAAATGGGGTAAAACAAATGTTGTATGGATTGATGCAGGTATTACTGAAGCAAGTAAAGTACCTATAAAATACGGTGGTACTGAGTTAGGTGAAGGTATAGCTATTGAAAGATATAAATTATCAAAATACCCACACAATAAAGAATGTGTTTTTACACCTGAATTAGGTATTTCTTTAGACAAACTTGTTAATAAAGAAGAGTGGTTCTTTACGGAACTAAATGCACCGTTTGATGGTTACAATTCAACATGGTTTTTAATGTTACAACCCGAAATACAAAATTATTTTAATAAAGAACTTTTATGGGATTGCAGGTGGGTGGTAGGTACAATTTGGGGTGGTAAAAAAGAAAAGTTTGATATAATGTATAAATATTATAACGAGTTGGTGGATAAGTTAGTCAATACAGAAATGTTCCCTAAAACCGAGGAGATGTATTTAAGTGTTATTAATTACGGGTTAAAGTACAAAACTTTAAATTTTGATACTTGGTATACCGATGTACCTGGTGAAGATGAATATATGGAACCATTTTGGTTGCATGAAAACACAAAACCTATAAAGGCTAAGTCATTTTATAAAGTGTTTTATGACATTTTAGAGTATAAATAATTGCAATATGACTAGTGTTTTAAATATTTTTGAACAGCATTTTGAACGCAAGGGTTTACGTAAATTTAGATTTAAAGTGGACCCGACTATAAAACACGGTTTTGATAAAGCAACAACATATGAGGCTTATATTTTAAGTGAAGATTTTCGCGGTAAAGCGGTAATTTATATACCATTAGGCTCTCAAATGGGTGTGCATGATTTATCTGGTGTTTTACCTATACCTGATAATTTAGAACCAATTAAAAATAAAATTGCTGAAAAATTAAAAGGTAAACCGGGTGAGGAATATTTGCAACAAATTTACACCAGCAACTGTTTTGATGAAATACAGCAGTATCTCAAACATGCAGGGATGACTGATGATGATATTATACAAATACTTAAACAAGTTATTACAAATGAAGGCTTTAATCCGTTTAAAGCAATTGCAAAAGGTGGTGAAAAACTTGCGCAATGGAAAAATAAAATGGATAGATACACAGATTATCTTCAAACATTTAACCCATCTTACTTACCAGCAAAATCTAATAAAACAGATGACAATACAGGTTCCCCTTCAACTATACAATCTCAACAATATATAAACAACCCTGCTTTAACATCAAAAAATTTTAAAGCTAATAAGCAATTCATTAAATGGTTTAATGATAAGTACAAATATAGCGGCGATGTTAAAAAAATAGAAAATGTTATAGATAACTCATCTATTAAACAGCTTAATTACTATGCTCAAAAGTTTTTAGAACAAACAGGTATATTGATTTCTTGATTTAAATAGGAACTATCGTAATATAATTGAATATGACATATTACAGTACTAAGGTTATTGAACTCGGTTCTTGCGCATTCCGTCAGCCGTTTGCTAAGTCTCACTGTAAGTTTTTGCATGGTTATAGACTTATTGCAAAATTTACTTTTGCATGTACCCATCTTGATTCAAATAATTGGGTGGTAGATTTTGGTGCTGCTAAGGAACTTAAAAGTGTCTTAGAGCATATGTTTGACCATACCACTGTAGTTTGGTCGAAAGATCCTCAAATCGAATTATTCAAAACCCTTAATGAACGCGGGGTTATTGATTTACGTGTAATGGAAGACGGTGTTGGTATTGAAAAATTTGCAGAATATTGTCTACACACCGCGCAGAATTGGGTAAGTCTTCTCACTAATGGTCGTTGCTGGGTAAAGAATGTTGAAGTATGGGAACACGAAAAGAATTCTGCTAAAGTTAAAGTAGGTAACCCAACATTTACTAATATTAATCAATCATTAATTAATGAAATTAGTAAACCGGAACCAATTGCACCGAAAGTAGAAACCGCATCAAAAGTGGAAACCACCCCGACGCCACCTGCTGAACGTCAAGGGAAAAATAGACAACCAATTCCAGCACCAGTTGGTAATATAGTTGATAAAGAGAATAATTTAAGCTTTAAGAAAGCTTTAGATGGTCTCAAGTGGGGTTCTCAATCAAAGTAAAATGATAAAAGGTGTAAAGATAGAAAAAGATAAATCTATTGAAAATTTAGCTAATTCTGTTTTTACTCAATTAGATAAAATAGCTAACCCTGAAGGTAAGGTCCAAACACAGACTACATCTTCAGGGTTAACCTTTTTTCCGTTAGAAAATGCTCTAAAAGAATTAATTGATATTAAAAAGAAAAACACTACTTCTTAATATTTTCAACAACTGATATAATATACTTTAATAGTTCACTTCGTGTTATTTCGTTATTTGTAAATTTAAAATTTAAAATACCATTTTCGCTACTATCTTTATTGTTAAAGGCTTCATAAACTTTTTTAAACCCTGAACGACCGTTAATATCACTTTGCATACTATCACCAATTAAAAACAATTTACTATTACTACCAAATCTTGTCAAAATTGTTATTAATTCACTGGTTTCAAGGTTTTGTGCCTCATCGACTATAACTGCAATATCTTTAAATGTGGTACCACGTAAAAAGTTTACAGGTGTACATTTAATTAACTCAGCACCAAGTAAATTATTTGTTTCGACCATACCTATGAGTTCATCACATTTTTCTACCATAGGTAAACTCCACGGTTTGAACTTAGTATCTTCATCACCTGGTAGATAACCTAATTTTTTTGATGCACTTTCAACCACACTTCGTATATAAACAATTTCTTTTACATGTTTTTGTTTTAATAACGATAGTGCAACATATGCAGAAAGATATGTTTTACTTGACCCAGCTGGTCCATCTATCATTACAATTTTTGTGTTTGGTTTAAAACAATTTACTACAAATTCTTTATGAACTTCATTTAATTTATATTGCTGATTAATTTCAAACTTTAACTCTAAATTTGTTTCAATTATTTTACTCTTTTGTTTAGACCGACTTGATTTGTGACCCATCGTATATATTTATTTAAAACTTGATTAATAACATGTTACAATTTACAATATGAATATAGGGTTTGATATTATGGATTATAACGAAAATAAAGATACACTGTTTTTATCTGATGATAAGGTATTTTTTACCGTAGAAGGTGAAGGTTGTCTGATGGGTAAACCGTCAGTTTTTATGAGACTTGCAATGTGTAACCTTACATGCATAGGTTTTAAATCACCTGATTCACCGTTTGGTTGTGATAGCTACACATCATGGAAAGTTAAGAATAAATATAATTTTAAGGACATATATACCGAATTTTTTGAAAATACTGGTTATATTAATAAATTAAAAGAAGGTGCAATTCTAAAAATTACAGGCGGGGAACCGTTAATACAGCAGAATCAATTACTTAAGTTTTTAAGTTATATTTTAGATAAACAAGATCGTACAATATTTTTAGATATAGACTTTGAGACTAACGGTACAATTTTACCGGACGACAGGTGGGTTGATAACTATATGGCAGGTTTTACAGTTTCACCTAAACTTGCATCTAACGGTGATCCTAAAGAGAAGAGATATATACCTGAGACATTGGAATGGCACGCACGAAATCGTTCATGTTTTAAATTTGTAGTCCAAAGTGAAGCTGATATTGAAGAGGTTCAAAAAGAATATGTTAATAAATTTAAGATTCACCGTGATAGAATCTGGTTAATGCCATGCTGTGGTTCGCGAGATGAGCTTATTCAAAATTCAGCACAAGTTGTAGAATGGTGTAAAGAGCATAATTATAATTATAGCCCACGGCTACAGTTGCTTGTGTGGAATAAAGCTCTTAAAGTCTAATGCCTAAGTTTTGGTTAAAAGAAAACAGTTTTTTAGATACAACTTATGACTATATGGTTAGTTTAGGTCATAGGTGTTGTGTGGGGCAAGGTATGCATTATATGCGTAAATCATCCTTCCCATTTGACTGGCAAATAACGCAAATAGATGGATTATGTTATTTGTTTGAAAAAGAACTTAAAGATATTTACACAGGTGTAAAAAATCAAGGACCTGTTGAATGGGTGCATGAAATACATTACCCTGGTTCAACACCTAATGAACCAGAAGGACCCGTTAACGTTGAAGCTACTATTGAAACATATAATAGAAGAGCTGAAAGATTAATAAAGTTACTTAAAGATAATAATAGGAAATTACTTTTTATACGTAGTAAATATACATATTACTGGTATGAAAATGATTGTTATCTTCAAAAAGATATGTACCCTGTAAATTATGATTTGCAGGAATTAATTAAATTATCAAAAATCTTTAAAGAACAATATAAAAATAATAATTTCCATATATTGTACATATATCAAGATACAAGGAATTGGGAAAAGTTAAATTTTGTTAACGGTGTATGTAGTTACAGTAATTACCATATACCTGATGCTGAAACAAGTGTAGATATAGCACAAAACAAATTGGTTTATATTGAACAGGACGGTTTTAAAGAACATAATGTAACCCCGGTGATTGTTTACCCTGGTAAACACAGACTTGAAGGTAATAGATTTTTAACTGAAATATTTAGAGATTTAAAACTTACCAACGTTCAAGATTTTACTTTGCCATACGGGTTTGCATAAATATATACATGAGGTTTGATGAGCTATATAATAAAATAATAGAAGAGCAAAAGAGTGGTTGTAACATAAAAGCTAACGAACTTAAAAAAGGTGACGAGGTTAGAAATATCAATCCTGATTGTATACACTCTGGAACCAAAGGTGTTATAACAAAGATTAAAAATAATAAAGGTAAGGGTGGTATTAGTGGCAGAACAGTTTTTTATAAAGTTAAACAAGACCCAAAGCATAAAGGTAGGTATGCTGGCAAAGAAATTGAAAAAACAGAAATTCAATTAGCAAAACAAACCGTTGAAAAAACAATACATGATCCGGTTAGACCGGGTATTTTAAAAAGAGCTGCAGGTGGCGGTAAATTAAGCTGTTCAAAAGCTAAAGCAGTAAAAGCTAGACAAAAAAATAAAGGTAACAACACAGCTAAAGCTGCTCAAAGATACTTGAATTATCATTGTTAGTTGTAAATATAACAATAATGAGAATTCTATTTAAGGATACAGAGAGAGATCATGGAGCAGTTTTTAATTCTACAGCTGAAAACGGTCGTAGTATAACTGATTCATATAGTTTTTCACCAAGAATTAAATCAAAACATGTAACATGGGTAAGACCGTTAGTTGAAAGTCATGCAAATATACCACCAGATAGTGAAATACCTGAAGATATTAGAACAGTAATTTGGACAGATCGAGCACCATTATTTTATTTTGGTTTCAACACTACCGTTTGGACTTTACACGAATACGAAATTGATAGTAATTTATATAACCTAAAAAAACCAATTTTTAAAGGTAGGCGCAATATACATATGTTACTTGAGCCACCTGATGGTTGCGGAGAATCATATAACTTTCACCGTAAATTTCAAGATTTTACAGATGTTTTTGATTTAGTATTGACCCACAACAAGGAACTTTCAGAAAATCATGCAAAATGCAAATGGTACCCATGGGGTACCACCTTACTTGATAGTGAAGATGATTTTAAAATATACTCTAAAAATAAATTAGTTTCATTTTACTATTCAAATAAGCAATGGTGGACCGGTCATAGACATAGACACGAAATAGGTGAAAAACTTAAAAAAGATGATAAGTTTAAGTTTGTAGATGTTGTAGGTCCTTTATTTGTTAAATATTACACACCAAAGTTAGAAACAGTAAAAGATTATTATTTTTCAGTACAAGTAGAAAATCAAAAAGTTGATGATTTTTTTACGGATAAAATTATCGATTGTTTTTTAACAGGTACTATACCAATATATTGTGGCACTAACAACATTATTAAATATTTTAACAAAGACGGTATAATCCAATTTGATACATATGAAGAATTGACTGAAATTCTTTATAATTTATCTGATAGTTTTTACACTAAAAATTATCATGCAGTATTAGATAATTTCAATAGAGCTAAGGAGTATATATCACCAGATGATTGGATATACAAAACGTATGGTAGTGAAGTGTTTATATGAATAGAGAATTTGAAACTGGAGCACATAGAGATACAGGTGAAGATAAATTAAGAATGAGTTTGATACCTCACAATGAGCTTAATAGAGTTCTTAAAAGATATCTTGACGGCGCTTTAAAATATGGTGAGAATAACTGGAAAAAAGGTATGCCTTTATCGGTATATTATGATTCAGCTCAGCGCCATTTAACAAAATGGTGGTTAGATGATAAGAGCGAAGATCACGCAGCAGCAGCTGTTTGGAATATATTATGTGCTATGTGGACAGAAGAAAACTTAAAAGAAATAATGAACGATAGACATAAATAATATTATGCCTAGCAATACAAGTTCTAATCAAATAGGTGATCTATACCTTAGCATGTATAAAAATGCAGTTAACCAAACTGTTAATGAGTCTGTTCAAAGCGACACAAAAGAAAATTTAAAAAAAGATTATTACTCAAATACTCCTTTTCATAAATTTCAAACAGATTATAGCTTAATGTATGAAAGCTATCAAGTAACTAGTATATTGCGTGAAAGTTGGAATAGAGATTTAAATACAATTGCATATTTACTCGAACGTGATGAAGAATTATGCAATGAAGTCTTTGGTGGTTTAGTACAAAAAGCAAAACAAGGTATACAAGCAGGTGCACAAGCTGTACAGCAAAAACTTTTGCAACCGTTGTTGCAGATGATTATCAGTAAGATACCAAAACAAAAGCAGGAAGAACTTGCAAAGGCAGCTCAAGGTGGTCCTCAGGCATTACAAACATTTATTAATAAAGAAGGTGATCCAAAAGTAGCAAAAGAAATTGCAGGCACACAAACAAATGAAAGTTTATCTGCAATGGTTGAATTGATAGGTTTTGCGCATGATATTAATAATAAAGTTATTACTGAAGGTATTGGTGCAGGTGGTTTACAAAAATTGAGAAGTATATTGGGTACAATTGGTAAAGAAGCAAATGACCCTGCAGTAAAAACGCAAGTGCAACAATTACAGGCTTATTTAAAAGCAAATTATGACGCTAAAGGTCAGTTAAAAGCAGGTGGTAAAGCACCAGCATCAGGAACACCAGCACCAGCACCAGCAGCAACACCTGGAGCACCAACACCAGCAACACCTGGAGCATCAGCAGCAACACCTGGAGCACCAGGACCATTACCAGCATCAGCAGCAACACCTGGAGGCCCAGGGCCATTACCAGCACCAGCACCAGCAGCAACACCTGGAGCACCAACACCAGCAACACCTGGAGCATCAGCAGCAACACCTGGAGCACCAACACCAGCCCCAGCACCTGGAGCACCAGCAGCAGGTGGGGGAGGGTTTATTTCTAAGGCTTTGAATTGGATGAAAAACAACAAAGCACTTACTGCTGCAGGTGCAATTGGGCTTATAGGAGCAATTGCTTTAGCTACGGGTGGTATAGGTTTACCTGCATTAACACCTGGGTTATTAGCTGCATTAAAATCAGCTGGTGTAAGCGGTGCAGTCGGTGCGGTTGGTGGTGCAATTAAAGGTGCTCAAGGCGGTGGCGGGCTTAAGGGTGCTGCAAAAGGAGCGCTTAAAGGTGGAGCAATCGGTGCAGCAGTAGGTGGGGCAGGCAGCCTTATTGGTCAAGCAGCAGCTGATGCAACCGGGTTAAGTGGACCCGAACAAGAAGCTGACGGTAGTGCATTACCAAAACCTGAAGCACCTCCGGGTACAGGACCTGAAGATGTAGAGGCACAATATAAAGCAGCGGGGTTAACAACACCACCTGAAGCATTAGGTCCTGAAGAACCAGCAGGACCACCAGTAGCTCCAACACCAACTGCACCTCCAGGTGGTTTCGCAGCAGACCAACCAGCATCCACTGAGGTTAAAGGTAGTGAACAAATGCAAAATTTAGCTAATAAAGCTCAATATGGTAAAGTAGCTGCAAATCTCCAACCAGGTGAGAAGATAGTGCAGGATACATTAGGTCGGTTTCGCCGAGTCAGACAATAAAAAATATATTTGAAATATTGCATCTAGTAGTATAATTACTAGTATGCGTATTGCAATTTCGGGTACAGCCTGTCAAGGTAAGTCTACCCTTATTTCTGACTTTCTTAAAGAGTGGCCATTATATAAAGGTGAAAGCCAGACATACCGGGAAATTCTAAAAGAAAAGAATTACCCACATAGCAAGCAAGCAAATAAAGAAGGTCAATGGGCTATTCTTAATCATATGCTTGATGAAATACAAAAGTATGGTAAAAAAGATAAAGTTATTTTTGATAGATGTCCTTTAGATAATATTATCTATTCCCTTTGGTCGTTTGAAAAACAAACCACTGATATAGATAAATCATTTATGGATAAATGTATACCTTTAATTAGAGAAAGTCTTAAATTTTTAGATATAGTATTTTTTATACCAATCACTAAAGCAGCACCAGTAGAAATTGTAGACGATAGTATGCGTGAAATAGATCAAGAATATATAACTGAAATTGATAATATTTTTAAAACTATTTTACACTCACATCATATTAAACCAGGGTCTACACCGTTTTTACCATCTTTTGATTGCCCTGCAATAATTGAGGTATTTGGCTCACCGCAAGAACGTGTACATATTATTAAACAGTATTTAGATGTTGATGGTGATCTTATAGGTGAGAGCAACACAGTTTCACCTGTCGATGGTTCATATAATGATATGAACAGTTTAATTGAACAACTTAGCAATGAAAATAACAAAGATTTAGAAGCTAAGAGGTTGTATAAAAAGTTTAAATTATAAGTTTGGTCTTACAACAACTGAAGATTCTGAACTCGATGTTATATTAAACGTATTTGTTTGAGAAATATACGTTAAATTAATACAGCCACCGTAAGCTGGTGAAGTACCTAAATTTCTAATTGATAGCGTATTTTGTGTACCAACACCTGTATTTGCTGATGTATTTGCATCATTATTTACATATAGCAATATACCATACGAAACTGAATTAATATAAACGTATGAATCAATAATGTGTGTATTTGTAACAGAACCAGTTGTTGATGTTAAATTAGTTGATTCAACGGTGCTATAAATTTGCGCTACCGGAGCTGTAGATATTGTATAAGTTGCATTATTATTTACCCCGGGTATACTATTGTAAAACACTAGCACATACTGTGACTTTATATTTACACCTGATGTGCTTTTAATTGAACCTGAAATTCTATATGTACCGGGTTGGAATTTTATACACGCATTTTCTTGGAAATTAGATATTTGCTGACTTGCATTATTTACATTAATAAATGTATTAGTATACGAACCGTTAAATCCCACGACAATACCACCTTGTATTTGAGCCCCTGTACCATCATAGTTGGCAGCACTATTTGATTTAAACCCTTGCAATACCAACATTGCTGTTGGTACCCCTACCCAGCTACTACTTAAATTGTTAACAGTAGAATATGTACTATTCCAATTAGGGCTGTTATTAATTATTGTTGCAGATAAAGTTGCCGTATTTACCGTATTGTTTATTTGTGCGCTTGAAATACTTAAGATAGATGTATAAAAATCGGTTTGATCTGCGGAAATAACAATAGTACTCCACGGTACAAGATTTAACGTCCCATTGTTTATAAGAAGATAGTCTGTGGGGTTAATACCTTGCTGTATAGGTATATTATTTATCGGGGTTTCTTTTGGTAATACTGTTGCCATTTTAATTATTTATTTCTAAAAAATAGTTTATAAATTGTATTATGGATAAAATAGGTTTAGGTATTATTACATGTAATCGACCAGATTTCTTTAAAAAGTGTTACGATAGCATACCTAAAGAAAAAATCCACGAGTTAGTAGTTATTAATGATGGAAATGATATACAATTTAATTACGATACACACTATATTAAAAACGATAAAAATATCGGTGTGGGTGCTTCAAAAAATAAAGCACTTAAGTACCTTTTAGATAAAAAATGTGATTATTTGTTCCTAATTGAGGATGATATCATGGTTTCTAACGCAAATGTGTTTAATGAATATATTAGATACATAGAAAAAACTGGTATACACCATTTAATGTATGGTTACCATGGACCTGCTAATAAAATTAACGGTAAACCTAGACCGAGAATAGTGATTGACTATGGTGATAATGTTAATTTAGCACTCAATTATCATTGTGTAGGTGCTTTTTGTGTTTATAGTTCCCAATTACTTAAAGATATAGGGTTATTTGATGAAAAGTTCCTAAATGCGTGGGAACATATAGATCATTCATATCAAGCTATTAAAAAAGGTTATTTACCAGGTTATTGGTGGTGGCCTGATATACAAGATTCGTACAATTACTTACAGGAACAAGCATGTTCAGAAGTTAGTTCAGCTATTAGACCACGTGCAGATTGGAAGCAAAATATTAAAGATGGTGCAGACTATTTTATCACCAAGCATTCTGCATTACCTTGGACTGTTACCGATATAAATGAAAAGACAGTAGTTAATAATCTACGTGAAATTAAAAAACACAGAACTATATAATTATTATGTTAAGTTTTATTACACCTATATCAATAGACAATGAAGAACGTATAGTAAATATTGAGCAATGTGTAAATTACTATACTAATAATTTTAATATCAAAACAGAATTCATACTCGTAGAACAATCACCGATTAACCAAAGCGTAAAACACACTTATATAAACAATATAGATAAATTTATACATATAAAATCCGACAATTCTTTTAAAAAAACTAAATCATACAATCAAGGAGCAAAAATTGCAGATGGTAACGTATTATGTTTTTTAGATTCTGATATTTTTGTTAATAAACAAACTATAGAACTATTATACAATCAGGTTTTAACCAATGATGGGTTATTTTTAGGTTATAATGGTGTAGCAATATATACCACCCAATTAGGTAAAGGTAAATTTATTAATTCAATTACTAAATCTAATTGGGTAGATGTATGCTCTTTAATTGATTTTAATAATTTAAAAACAAATTATTATACTGACAATTATTTGGTAGGCAATACCAAGGCAGTGGGTGGGTGTTTAATGATGAACAAACCCACCTTTAATAAAATTAAAGGTTTTAACCCTAATTTCATAGGTTGGGGTTATGAAGATAATGAAATTATTTCAAGAGCAAGAATACTTGATATACCTATTTCAAAAGTTAGCAACCAAAGTGATATACTTATACATTTATGGCATGATGTAGCTAATGTAGATAAAAGCAGACATTCTTATTATAGAAATAATGAAAATGAAGTTAGAAAAATTGAAGCTATGAATAAATTACAATTGGAGGAATATATAAAAACATGGAACATACACGCGTAAAAATAAATTTAAGAGATAAAAATTTTGTAGGTGACGATAGTAGTTGTCACAAATCTAGTAGTAAATATATAAACTGGGTAAGGGATAATACCCCGGTTAGTAATTCTGTATTCATAACAGATTTATGTTTACCTGATATATTACGTGCGTCTAAATCTATTAAACGTAAAGTAGCATGGATACTTGAACCTAAAGCAATACACCCTCAAGTATATACATGGGTAGAACAGAATAATAGACTGTTTGATTATGTTTTAACATTTGATGAAGATTTAGTAAATAAAGGGGAAAATTATTTGTATTACCCTCATGGTAGATGTTGGATACCTAAAGATCATATTTGTAAGGAAAAAACTAAACGAGTTAGTATTATTGCAAGTTCTAAAAATTATACTGTAGGTCACAAACTAAGGCATGAAATTATAAATAAATTAGCACAAAAACACGAAATTGACGTTTATGGGTATGGTTATAAACCAGTTGAAAATAAAACGAGTGCCTTAGATGATTATCAATTTTCCATAACTATAGAAAATAGTATACAACCTGGTTATTGGACTGAAAAAATCGTAGACTGTTTTGCAACCAAAACTATCCCAATATTTTGGGGTGATAAATCAGTTGGTAAACATTTTTGTGATAGCGGCATTGTATATTTTAACGATATTAATCATTTAGATGATATTTTATCTAAAAATATCTTACCAATAAATCGCTTATCAGTCGATACAAATGCGTCTTTAGTTGAAAAATATAGGGTACCTGAAGATTGGATTTTTGAAAATTACCCTTGGTTGTTTTTATGAAATATCTAATCAATCAACCAGCAGGTATAGGTGACATATTTTTTCTTCAGAAAGTTGCTACTAAACTTGCACGTCGTGGTGATACTGTTATATGGCCTGTTAAAAGTGAAATATACCCGTTAACCGAGTATATAAACCAACCCAATGTTTTATATATTAACGATACCTGCAACACTCTTGCAAACCATAGAAAAGATGCTACAATATTAGACTTTCAAAGTGCTGATAGACATTTTACAGGGTCAGTAATGTTAGCTAAGTATAAACTTATACAAACAGACTGGGCTGATTGGGCTGATTATTTTAATTTTAACCGTGATAGACAAATAGAAGACTACATTTTTCACGATGTGTGCAAATTAAAAGAAGGTGACAATTACGTTTTTGTTAATAGAAATTACGGAACTCAACCTAATTATCAAATATGTAAATATATTAAATTGGAAAATTTTACCGATAAAATTATAGAAATGCAATTTATAGACGGTATTACGTTGTTTGATTGGTGTAAAGTTATTGAAAACGCTAAAGAAATACATACAGTTGAAACATCTCTTAACTATATAATTGAAAAATTGGATGTTTTAGGTTCACTAAATATGTATTCAAAATGGTCACCACCGCATTACGAACACATAAAAATGCTTTTCAAAAAACCGTGGAATTATAATTTATGAGTAAATGTGCTGTTATAACATCTAGGAATGATGACTACGGTGGCGATTTAATACACCGTGCAACACTTTGTTTGAACAACTTACTCAGCACATTTGATGCAGTGTTTTATGTAGATTGGAAATGTGTGCATGATGAGTCACTTATTGAATCGTTACCTGAAAGTATCCAAAAACACCCAAATTTATATAGTTGTAAAATAACCAAACAATTCATTAAAGATAATATACCTGCTGTATATAACATACCCATTGTAGAGGTATTAGGTAGAAATATAGGTGTAAGACAGGCATTAGAAAAAGGTTATGATTGGATATGCTCTACTAATATTGACATAATGGTGGATAATTTCAATACATCTAGTTTAGATATTAACACACTTTATTCTGCAAGACGGTATAATGTTCCAAGAGAAATGCATTTAAAGACACCGTCAATTAATGATTTAATTGCAAAGAAAAATTTATTTGAAAAAGCAAAATTAGCTGTCGTTGATGGTAAAGCTGTGTGGGATTCAGGTGATATATGGTCTTTAACGGTAAGCTGTGGTGATTTTCAATTAGCACATAAATCGTTGTGGGAAGAAATCAGAGGATTTGAAGAAGAAATGGTAGGTAGATCATATGCTGATAGTAACCTAATGAAAAGACCTATTCTTGTAGGTAAACACACCACATTACTTGATGTGAATATTTTTCATTTAAATCACGGTACTAAAGGGTTAAGAGAAGAGAATGAACATTTACCTGTAAACGATAGATTTAAATATGTAAATAATTTTGTTAAGTCTAATAATACTAAAGATTGGGGTTTGTTTAAATATGTATTTTAATTTATACATATATACAAAAGAAATATAAGTTTAATAAAAATAATACAATAAGAGTATGACTACTATAGTAACCACTACAATTAACAAACCAACCGAAGCTACACTTAAATTTGCTAAAATAGCAAAAGACCGTAATTGGAAATTTTATGTAGTTGGAGACACTAAAACACCACATGAATTGTATGAAAAGCTAGACGGTGTAACATATTTACACCCTGAATATCAAGAACGTAAATATAAGCAATTGAGTGATAGTATTGGGTGGAGATCAATACAAAGACGTAATATAGGTTTTGTAGAAGCTTACCACGAAAGCGGTGCTGATGTTATAGCTACAGTGGATGATGACAATATACCGTATGAAAACTGGGGTAGTGATATATACATAGGTAATACAATTGAATGTAGAGCTTATAAATCACCATATAATGTTTTCGACCCTCTTTCAGTTACTGATCACGAACATTTGTGGCATAGAGGTTACCCGTTAGATTTATTAGATCAAAGACGTTACGTAGATTATTTAGGTGAAAGTAAAATTACACCTTTAATCCAGGCTGATCTTTGGAATGGTGACCCTGATATAGATGCTATTGCAAGGTTGACATACAAGCCTATTGTTAATTTTGACATGACAAGAACACCATTCTGGAGCACTTCTATCAGCCCATTTAATAGTCAAAATACTTTTATAAGTCGTAAGGTATTACCTAAGTATGCAGTATTACCTCATGTTGGTAGAATGGATGATATATGGGGTGGTTATATTACCCAACACTATTTTCCAAACAGTGTAATTTACAATAGAGCAAGTGTATATCAGGATAGAAACGTTCAAGATCTTATTACCAATCTTGAAAAAGAAATAATTGGTTATAGAAACACCTATAAATTATTAAATGATTTACCAAACTATATGAATTATTTACCTGATAATACAAAAATGTTTCTTGATATTTACTTTAATTCTTTTTAATATAACATATGAGTAAGACAGCTCTTGTATTGGGTGCAGGTGGTTTTATAGGTCATCATCTTGTTAACAGGTTAAAAGATGAAGGGTATTGGGTGAGAGGTGTTGATGTCAAATACCCTCAATTTGAATCAACAAGAGCTGATGAATTTATTATTGGTGATTTAATTGACCCTAAAGTCGTTAGTAGGGTTATGTTTACACCTAATCAGCATAGCGAATGTGATATTGAAAACACGTTTACCGAAGTATATCAATTAGCAGCTGATATGGGTGGTGCTGGTTATATTTTTACCGGTGAAAATGATGCAAATGTAATGTATAATTCTTCGTTAATTAACCTTAACGTTGCATATGAAGCTACTAAAAAGAATGTTAGAAAATTATTTTATTCTTCTTCAGCATGTATATACCCAGAACACAATCAATTAGACCCTCAAAACCCTAATTGCGAAGAAAGTTCTGCTTACCCAGCAAACCCTGATAGTAGTTATGGTTGGGAAAAGTTATTTAGCGAAAGATTATATTTAGCATTCCATAGAAATTATAAGTTGAATATACGTATAGCAAGGTTTCACAATATATACGGACCATTAGGTACATATACCGGTGGTAAAGAGAAGGCACCGGCAGCCATTTGTAGAAAAATTGCTGAAGCTCCTGCAAATGGTACTATTGAAGTGTGGGGAGATGGCACACAAACACGTAGTTTTCTTTATGTAAGTGAATGCGTTAAAGGTATTAGAAGATTAATGAACAGCCCGTTTATTGGACCTGTCAATATTGGTTCAGACGAAATGGTGACTATAAATGACTTAGTAAAGATAGTTATTGATATTTCAGGTAAAAATATAACTATAAAACATATTAACGGTCCAACAGGAGTAAAAGGTCGTAATTCAGATAATAGACTAATTGAATCTGAATTAAAATGGAAACCTAATTTCCCTCTTAAAAATGGTTTGCAACACACGTATCAGTGGATTAGTAAAGT